>PJTT01000363.1_pt1 | contig 42817 bp, 38 predicted proteins | sample 1512261 | NCBI WGS metagenome assembly PJTT01 (sample SAMN08177685, study PRJNA422409) | Soil metagenome, whole genome shotgun sequencing project. | isolation source: Soil (2) enriched on wood chips | place: USA: Madison | collected 2015-01-15
AATCTGTAAGGTGTTGTCCTATCTGTTGTGCCACGGCCAATACATATTGCATATCGGCGCTACCATCTTCACCCGGAGGTGTACCTACGGCTATAAAAATAGCGTCGCAACCGTCGATATGATCGGGTAAAGACACACTGAAGTGCAATCTGCCTTTTGCGGTATTGCGGTGCACGATTTCGTCCAGTCCGGGCTCGTAGATCGGCATTTTACCGGCATTGAGGTTATCCACCTTGGTCTGGTTTAGGTCGATGCAATACACCTCCGCCCCGGCATCTGCCAGACAAGCTCCTGTAACCAAACCGACATAGCCGGTGCCTACTACCATTATTTTCATGGGTTACTGCGTTTTTGTGTTTGCGTGTTTTTGCTATTCGTGTTTTGCTATTTGTGTTTTTGTTTTTTTGTGTCTGCGTTTACTTGCGAAAAATCGAAAATTCAAAAGAGCGAAAAATCAAACTGCAAAAAATCGAAAAAACGAATTTCGAAAAAACATCATAGATTCCTCCACTTCGCGATGCTACATTCGCGCTGCCTCATTTGCATCGCTCCGGTCGGAATGACGGCTTCCTCAAAAGCCCCGTCATTCTGAGTGCAGCGTAGCGGAATCGAAGAATCTATTACTACCATTACATTTAAAAATACATTTCCTAAGATTCCTCAAAAGCCCCGTCATTCTGAGTGCAGCGTAGCGGAATCGAAGAATCTCTTACTACCATTACATTCAAAAATACATTTCCTAAGATTCCCCCACTTCGCGATGCTACATTCGCGCTGCTTCATTTGCATCGCTCCGGTCGGAATGACGGCTTCCTACTCCCGCGCGTAATCGTCTTCGATTCTGATAATATCATCTTCCCCAAAATAGGTGCCTAATTGCACTTCAATCAGCTCCAGTAATTCGGTTCCGGCATTGGCTACGCGGTGCTTGGCACCTTGGGGTATCATTACTACTTCGCCTTTTTTATATACTTGTACTTGTCCTTCCAGCGTTACCGTTGCCTCACCGGCTACAATCGTCCAGATTTCGCGCCGTTGATTGTGGTACTGGTAGCTGAGGCGGCCACCCGGGTTTACCTCAATATGTTTTACCTTATGGGTTTCTCTATCTTCCAGCACCCAATACTGCCCCCAGGGGCGGATATCGTGCTTGCCGTGAATGATGGTGTTGGTTTCCATGAGTGGTTTTGTTTTTGTGTGTTTTTGTTACGATGCGTTTGCGTGGTTTTGTTTTTTTGTTTTTTTGTTTGCCGTGGTTTTGTGAGTGTGTCTTTTTGTTTTCTATGTCTTTATGTTCTTTTTGCAAAAAATCGAAAAATCGAATAGCAAAAATTCAAATCACAAAAAATCGAAAAAACAAACAGCAAAAAACCGAACAGCAAAAATTCGAAAAAACGAATCACGAAAAAACACTATAGCAGCGCTACTTTCGGATCTTGCCTGAATACTTCCAAATCAGCCGCTACCATTTCTTTTACTAAAGCCGGCAGGTCATATTTAGGTTCCCAGCCAAGTTGCGTTTTAGCTTTGGTAGGGTCGCCAATCAACAGTTCCACTTCCGTAGGACGGAAATAGGCCGGATCAACCGATACCACTTCTTTGCCTATTTCAACTTCATAATCAGAGTTGCTGCAAGCAGTCACATAGCCTTTTTCTTCCACACCTTCACCTTTAAACTCCACAGTAATACCCGCTTCAGCAAAAGCCATCTTCACAAAATCACGTACCGGCGTGGTAACACCCGTTGCTATCACAAAATCTTCGGCCTGCTCCTGCTGGAGGATGCGCCACATCGCCTCTACATAATCTTTGGCATGGCCCCAGTCGCGGCGTGCATCCAGATTACCGAGGTATAATTTATCCTGCAAACCCAAGGCAATGGCAGCCACGGCACGGGTAATTTTTCGGGTTACAAAGGTCTCGCCACGCAGCGGGCTCTCATGGTTGAACAAAATACCGTTGCAGGCATACATACCATAAGCCTCGCGGTAGTTAACCGTAATCCAGTAAGCATATAATTTAGCCACCGCATAAGGACTGCGGGGATAAAAAGGGGTTGTTTCTTTTTGCGGTACTTCCTGCACCAAGCCATACAACTCGGAGGTAGAAGCCTGGTAAATGCGGCAGGTCTTTTCCATACCGAGGATGCGGATGGCTTCGAGCAAACGCAATGTGCCGATACCGTCGGCATTGGCCGTATACTCCGGCGTGTCAAAACTCACTTTTACATGGCTCATCGCCGCGAGGTTGTAAATCTCATCGGGCTTTGTCTCCTGAATGATGCGGATCAGGTTGGTACTGTCGGTCATATCGCCGTAATGCAATCGGAAACGAACATTGCCTACATGAGGATCCTGATACAAGTGGTCGATACGTCCGGTATTGATAAGGGAAGAACGACGCTTGATACCATGCACCATATAGCCTTTTTCGAGTAGAAGTTCTGCCAGATAGGCGCCGTCTTGTCCGTTGACACCGGTAATTAATGCTGTTTTCATTTTAGGTATTATGTGTTGGGTAATTTCTTTTGGGTATTGGGTAATTCTCTTCGTCATTCTGAGTGCAGCGCAGCGGAATCGAAGAATCTCTTAATATCTATATTCAAAAAACATCCTTCAAAGATTCCTCCGCTCCGCGATGCTACGTTCGCCCTGCTTCATTTACATCGCTCCGGTCGGAATGACGGCTAACGTTACCGCTCCGCAAATTCATTCTTCAAAAAGTCCTGGTATGCCAGGGCAATTCCTTCTTTCAATTCTGTTGTATGTTTCCAGCCGAGGCTGTGCAATTTGCTTACGTCCATTAATTTGCGTGGGGTACCATCGGGCTTGGTCGTGTCCAGCTCTATATTTCCTTCAAAACCCACTACTTCTTTTACCAAAATAGCTAAATCGTGAATGCTTAAATCGGTGCCCACTCCAATGTTCACCAATTCGCGGCCATCGTAATTATCCATCAGGAATAAACAGGCATCTGCCAAATCATCGGCATATAAAAATTCGCGCAGCGGTGTACCCGTGCCCCAAATCACTACAGATGGGCTATTATTCTCCTTGGCCTCATGGAAGCGGCGAATCATAGCGGGTAGCACATGGCTATTTTGCGGATGATAGTTATCGCCCACGCCATACAAATTAGTAGGCATCACGCTGATGAAATTATCGCCGTACTGGTCGCGGTAAGACTCGCATAATTTGATACCCGCTATCTTGGCGATGGCATAAGGTTCGTTGGTCTGCTCCAATAAACCAGTCAGCAAGTATTCTTCTTTCAAAGGCTGTGGCGCCATTTTAGGATAAATACAGCTACTGCCGAGGAACATCAGCTTTTTAGCACCCTGCTCATGTGCCGCATGAATTACATTGGCTTCCATTATCAGGTTGTCGTATAAAAATTCTGCACGATAGGTGTTGTTTGCAACAATACCACCTACCTTGGCTGCGGCCAGAAAAACATATTCGGGCTGCTCGGCCGCGAAAAAATCGTTGACCGCCTGCTGATTACGTAAATCCAGTTCGCTGCTGCTACGACATATCAGATTGGTATAGCCACGCTGCTCTAATGCGCGCTTGATAGCGCCACCCACCATACCTCTGTGTCCTGCGATGTATATTTTAGCTTGAAGATTCAATGGTTATTTTTTTGTGTTTCTGTTTTGCGTTTTTTTGTGGTTTTGTTTTGCGGTAGTGTGTTTATGTTTTTTTTGTTTTTTTGCTTTTGCGTGGTTGTGTGTTTGTTTTTGCGTGGCTGCTTTTTTGCAAAAATCGAACAACAAAAAATCAAAAATTCAAATCACAGAAAACCAAAAAATCAAATAACGAAAAAACGTTTACCCTCTTTTCCACCACTTTTTCTTTTTCATTTCATCGGCATAGCCGCCATAGCCCTGACCATAATTTCCGTAGCCATAATAGCCGCCACTGTACTTGCTCTGGTTAATATCATTCACCACCAGGTTCATGCGGGGCATTTTGCCATCGCGGTACAAACCATTTGGTATTTTCATCTGATCTTTATCGGTTACGTTGGCTCTTACAATAAATAAAGTGGCCTGTGCTTTTTTACTGAGAATTAATGCGTCTGCTACTATGTTAGGCGTGGTGTCGATAATAATATAGTCAAATCTTTGCTCCAGCTCGCTGAACAGCGCATCGGTACGCTCGTTCAGCAACAGCTCTGCCGGATTGGGTGGCAATGGCCCTGATGGCAACAGCCAACAATCGGCGTGAATGCCGGATGGTATCAATACTTCCTCCAATGTAGCTTTTCCAATCGCATAGGTACTGAAACCCTTTGCAGGATCGAGGCCTAAAGAAGCAGACACCCTGGGCTTACGTAGATCAAGCTCCAGTAAGGCTACTTTTTTACCTGCCAGCGCCAGTACGGAAGCGAGATTAATAGAGATAAAGGTTTTGCCCTCACCACTCATGCAAGAGGTAATCAGTATGGTTTTTTCATCCAGTCCGGTAAGGATATATTGCAAATTGGTACGTAGCGCGCGGAACTGCTCGGCTACTACACTGCGGTTGCCCACCTCGGCTACTAATACTTTATCCTGATTGTGGTGGCCTATTTCTCCGATAACAGGCAGATCAGATACCTGCTCAATATCGGCACGGGTACGCAGGCGGGTATTGATGATGCTGCGACCATAAGAAACACCAAAAGGTAAGACCAAACCTGCCAGTAAGGCAATGGCCATAATCACTTTCTTTTTAGGTTTGATAGGGCCGCGGTCTGTCTTGGCCGCATCGATGATGCGGGCGTTGGCAATAGTGGAGGAGCGGGAAATAGCCGTCTCTTCGCGCTTTTGCAACAGAAATAAATATAGTTCTTGCTGAATTGCCTGCTGACGGCTGTAATCCAATGCTACCCTTTCTTTTTGCGGCACCTGACGCATGCGCGCCTCGAGGTCACTGGAATTGCTGCGCAGCGATTTTAACGCAACCTGGGCACCTCTTTTTACTGATTGAATGCCACTGATCATATCCTGACGAAGATCCTGCAACTGCCCATCTATATTTACCACCATCGGGTTGGTTTCGGTTGAACCCAATAAGAGACGGGAGCGCTGCATGAGCAAACTATTATATTGCCCTACAACAGCAGATAAAGTAGGATCCTGCACCACCAGCGAAGCCGGCACGATACGCGGATTACCGCTGTTTTCTTTAATATACCGTTCCAGCGATTCGATTACACTGAGTTGTACCTCCTGCTGTGATACCTCGCGTGCATAATCACTGGTGCTGCTGATCATGGCTTTGGCTTGCTCGCCCAGATCGGAGATTTCGTTTTTTTGTTTGAAAACCTGTATCTCTTTCTCGATATTGGACAGCTGATCGCCCACCACCATCAAACGGGCGTCGATAAAAGCCATACTGCTGTCGGCGATGCGGTTATTATCATCCACATTAGCCCGCATATAGGCATTGATAAGTTTATTAATGATGTGCTCTCCGCGCTCGGGTATCGACTCTTCAATGGCAAGGTTAATGGTAGTTACCTGCTTATTGGGAATAGAAGCCTCAATACTTTTCACCATCCCGTCTGCCACCAAATCTGGATTACTGACTACCAAGCTGTAAGTTTCGCTTCCTTTGCTGGCCGCGCCGGCATTGCGCAAAGCAATGAGTTTACCTGCAGGAATAGTCAGCGAATCGCCCCAGCTGACCTGGTAAGCCGGCCCTTCTTCTGCCTTCAGGCTCAGTCCCTTGTTGGTAACGACTACTTCATATTTCAAAGCACCTTCGGCAAAAGCAGATTTATTAAATGACTCGAACCATAATTGAAAAGGTGCCGTTTTGCCATATAATTCGGTTGTTTTCAGATTCTCTTTTTTAAAATATTGCACGTTCAGTTGCAGATCCTGTACTACCTCACGCATGAGCGTATAGCTCCGGATAATTTCCAGTTCATTGTCCACATTGCTGGCGCCCGACAACAACCCAATACTTTTAAGCATGGAGAGGTCGCCACCACCGCCACCTTTTTTCTCATCGTCTTTGATCAGAATTTTGGCATTTACTTTAAACTGATTGGGCGTAAAATAGAGATACAAACCTGCGATTGTAACGGCTACGAGCGCGCATATCAGCATCCAGGGCCAAAGGAAACGAAACTTGCCGACGAGTTGCTGCAAATCCAGCCCCTGGCCTTTCTCTTCCGGCTCCCATTCCTGTCTGTCGATACTATTCTGTTGCATGAATGCTGATTGTTTGGTTTTGGCTTTTGGTTTTGGTTCGATTAGTTGATTCTTGTAATTACCACTACCAGTAACGATAATGTAGAGGTAATCAAAGTATAAGTGCGCAATGCCGCGCCATCGTTGGCTGCTGCTTTACCCTTTGTTGGTTGAACATATAGTACATCGCCCTGCCTTAAATAAAAATAAGGAGAGCTGAAGATGTCGGTATCGGTCATATCGAAACGAACCATTTTTTGCTGGTTGCCCTCGCGACGGGTGAGTAATACATTGGTGCGGGTACCAAAGATGCTCATATCGCCTGCCTGTCCTAAAGCATCTAATATGGTGGCTTTTTCACCATTGATCAGGTAGGCACCCGGCTTGGTTACTTCACCTAAAACCGTCACCTTAAAATTGATAATTCGAAGATTTACAACAGGTTCTTTATAGTAATTTAAAGCTTTCCGGCGTACGCTTTCTTTTGCTTCTGCCGTCGTCAGTCCGCCTACTTTAATTTTGCCGGCAATCGGCAATTCTATGTTGCCATCTGCATCCACCAAGTACCCCACAGATGCCGCATCGTTTTCTGTCGTGACGGCTCTGCCTGCAACGGGAGCATCATGCCCCATCACATTGTTTACTTCCGGATCGATGGTTTGTATATCCACGCTCAGGATATCGTTGGGCTGTACGCGTATCTGCTCGTAAGGTGTCACGTCCACCAGCACGCCATTTTTATAAACATGGGTACTGTCTGGAATATTTTTGAAATAGGGAATATTTTTATAGCTGGCACAGGAGTTGAGCAGTAGGAGGCCAAAGGCTGATATTATGACTGCCAGAGTGTTGTATTGTTTCAATTGTTAATTTTTATTTTTTTTACAATGCCGGTTACTTGCTACCCTGCTTTTTTATCGCCTCTGCAAATATTCCAGACGGTAAGGAATATAATCTTCATGTCCAGGAGGAAGGACCAGTGCTCGAGATACCATACATCCGCTTCCACTCTTTCTTCCATTTCACGGGTAGTTCTGGTTTCGCCTCGTAAACCTGTTACTTGCGCCCAGCCGGTAATGCCGGGTTTTACGAAATGGCGCACCATAAACTTGTCGATGATTTTGGCATAGTCTTCGGTATGCTTGAGCATGTGTGGGCGAGGCCCCACAACGGACATGTTACCAACTAATACATTGAAAAATTGCGGCAACTCATCCAGGCTTGTCTTACGTAAAAATGCCCCGATTGGCGTGATGCGACTGTCATTCTTTTGGGCTTGTACCTTATCTGCATCACTATTCACACGCATGCTGCGTAACTTGAGGCAGTAAAAAGCTTCGTTACTTCTGCCCGATCTTTTCTGCCTGAAGAAAACAGGTCCGGGCGATGTCATTTTTATTATCAATGCCAGCACCGGCAATAACCAACTTAGTACCAACACGATGATGAGAAGGGAAAACACGATGTCAAACAGCCTTTTGCCGGCTGCATTGGTAATCTCTTCAAGAGGTTCGCGCCGTCCGGAGATAATGGGAATATTATCCAGCATTTCCACACTCACCCGACCCCTGCCTTGAAAATAATCGTAGTATTCCGGCACCAAACGAAAGCGCGTCAGGCTGCGGTCGGCCTGATGCATAAGCAAATTGACATCCTCCTTGCTAATGCCGGGCAATGTGCAGAAAACTTCGTCCACCTGATGGGTGCGCAGGTAATCCAGACAGGCATGGGAAGTACCTTGATATAGGATGTCCGGCGATGTCAAAGCGGTATCATGAAAAACAGCCATCACATTATATCGGGCGGAGATATCATTGAAAAAACCGTTGGAATTCGTCAGCGCATGATGCCCGACGATGACCACATTTTTTTTGTATGAACTTACCTTCTGACGTGCTATCTTACGTATAATCAACAGTACCAGCCTATTGAGTAGCGCAAAAAATACAAATAACAGTAATGTGCTGAAGTAAAATCCTCCGTGACGATTGAAATCAACCTCCAGCATATCGTTTTGAACCGACATACTGAATACCATTGCACCCATACCGAAAAAAAGCGCAAGCGCTTTGAGGGTACGCCCGAATATGGAAACTGAGTTACGTTGTATATAGTCGTCGTACAACTTAAATGTACGTTGCACAAATAACCAGCAAAAATTAATGATGAGAATGTAGGGAAGTTCTCGCCTGAACAGCGAAAAATCCAGAAAAATCCAAAAGCACAACACTATAGTGACATTAAGTGCCAGTATGTCAAGCGATAAGTTGAGCCAATTAAGTAATCGGACTATAAAACGCATGGCGTGTAGGAACCATAATAGCTGGACTCGCGTTCCTCATCAATTATCATATGGACATGACAGTACCCGATAGTGAAATCACAAAACGAGTAGTGAATCGCCAGCTAATGCGGCGAAACTGGTCCTACATGAGGGGTGATGGATAATAGGGTGAGGTGGCTTTTCTGATTTTAATTTGGTTGTTAAAAAAATGTGCGGTAGTGGTCGATGGCAAAGGTAATATTTTTTATTTGATGTTAAGGCAAATAAAATCGTTAACATAAAAATTACATATCATTAACGACTAAGGAATTGAAAGACCGTTATCACAAATTGACATTTACATAGGATCGGCTTTGGAGAAGTTGATACTGTGCCTGGCTAAGCGATGCCAGCAGATGTGCATGGCGTGAATGGTGCAGGTCTGTGCCAGCCAGCGTATAGTAGGATTTATTGAGCAGCATCTCTGCCAGCTTTTTTGCCGGCTCGCCATAATGCGTAGTGAGTGCCAGAATATTTAACTGGAGTTGGCAGCCGGTTTCCAACAACCGCTCAATCTTTTCGGGGTGGTGATGGTAAAAATGGTATCTTTCGGGATGTGCTAAAACAGGCTGATAACCTTGAGCTTGCAGTTGAAAGATCGCCTCTTTTAACATAGGATGTTCGTAAACATAACCCATTTCAATCAACACTTTGTTTCCTCCAAAAGAAAGTAAGGGATTCGCCTCTCCCAACATTTGCAAAAAACGGTCGTCAATCATGTATTCGGCAGCTGCTTCTAATTGTATATCCCAACACTTTTCCTCTACGGCTTCCTGTACCAGCTTCAATGCTGCATTTATTTTTTCCGGCGTATTGGGGTAAAACTCCATGCTGATGTGCGGACTGGCAATCAGCTTGCGGTAGCCTAATTGACGTAAATGGTCAATCAGTATAAGCGAAGTTTCAAGATCGGGGGCACCATCATCGAGCCCCGGCAGAAAATGCGCATGCATGTCGGCATTAAGAAATGAAAAATTGAGAGGAGGAGCGGTTTTTTTTTGCTTTTTTGAAAAGGGCAGCCACATAGACGTTAAAAGTAGAGTTTTGGTCCGATATTGAACGTTTGAATCAGATATTTTAACGATTGGTTGAGGTTACAATTGTACATGCAAGCGAAAATATATCAAATTAAAGTTTCACCCCAATAATAACTATCCGGATATTGCCGCTGCCCAAAAATAGCGGTGCCCACGCGAATCATGGTAGCACCCTCTTCTATGGCTATTTCCAGATCATTGCTCATGCCCATCGACAACTCATGTACCGGGATGTTTTTATCCAGTATCTGTCGTTGCAGATGTTTCAATAATTGAAAACATTTGCGCACGCGTTCCGCTTCTGCCGAAAATAGCCCAATCGTCATCAGACCAGTTATATGGATACGGTCGAGTTGATTGACGGCCTGAGCAAAGTTCAACGCTTCTTCGGGTGCAGCGCCATATTTACTGGCTTCGTAGGAAGTGTTGATTTGAAGCATGACATCAACTGTTCTATCCTCTTGCTCCAACCTTTTTTGCAGTTGCGTAGCCAGCGCCAGCCTGTCAACAGAATGAATACAATCAGCATACAGCAGCACATCCTTTATTTTATTGGTTTGCAAATGACCTATAAAATGTGTTTGATGAGGAACTATTTTTAAGGCTTCAAATTTGTCTTTAAGTTCCTGAACTTTGTTCTCGCCTATCAATGTAGTGCCCGATTGTATAGCCGTCTGTATATCAATAGCAGCAACGGTTTTGGTGGCCAGCAATAGCTGCACATCATTGCTATTTCTGCCACTTGTCTTACAGGCATTTTCAATTCTTTGTTGAATAGCTTTAATATTTTGTAGTATCTGATTGTTCATCTCAGCATGGGTTAGTGCATTTACAATTAAAATAAATAAACCTGTCTGGGTAGCTTTGAAGATATAATAGCTCTTGCTGCATTCCATCGTCGCTATCCAGACAGGCTTACTCCATTAACCTTTTACATCGGCCATCGAAGCACCGAAATTGAGGTGTAAAACATTGCCGGTAGGCGTAATCAAAGCTGGTACAGATTGCACGCCTTTTTCTTCGGCTTCTGCTATTCTGTTTCTTTGTTCGCCCAGATGCACTACTTCTACTTTATCTTTCCCGATTAGCGAGATGATATCCTGCTCTGCACTCACACATACAGGGCAACCTGCATGATAAAAAATTGACTTTTCCATGTTTTTGAAAATTTGAAGATGATGGCAATATTGCCTTTTATAAATAGTTACGGTTTAATTGATACTATATGGATGCTTGCAATTCTTTAGCAGTATTGACTTTCACGCCATTTAGCTGATAGAGTATCGCTTCCAGTTCTTTTACTTCATGCGCTGCAAGTGGCTTCAACGGGCTTCTCAAATAGCCGCCATCTTCGCCCAAAATATTAAGACCTGCCTGTATCGCTCTTGGCAACCCTTTTGCGACAATAAACCGGAGCAAATCAATTTGCTGATAAAATAGCGCTTGCGCAGATGCTATATCATTGCGCTCCATAGCCTGGTATAAACTGATATTCAATTCCGGTATCAGGTTAGGGGCTGCGGTGCACCAGCCATTTGCTCCAGCCGCGAAAGCCGCCAATGCCAAGGGGTTGGAGCCATTGTAGAATGCGACATCTGCACCAAGTTCTTTTCTTAAATGGTGCATGCGCTGCACATCGCCCGTGCTTTCTTTTATCATAGTAACATTTGGAATTTGCAGCAGGCGCTTCAACAATGCGGGCGACATATCTACCCCACCCGTAGCCGGATTATTATAGGCCATAATGGGTATGGAAATTTTAGCAGCTACCGCATCGTAGTGTGCCACTATTTCATCGTCGGTGAGTTTCCAGTAGCTCATGGGCAGTAGCATCACTGCTGTCGCACCAGCCTTTTCCGCAAAACGTGCGTGATAAATAGTGCGCTCTGTGGTTAAATTAGAAACACCCACCAAAGTAGGAACACGACCCGCCACCTGTTGCAGCGCAGCTTCCGTTACCGATTCCTTTTCTTCATCGGTAAGATAGGGCAATACGCCGGTGCTACCCAGAGGGGCTATACCGTGTGAGCCGCCTGTTACCAAGCGTTCCACCATTTTTCTGAATAGCGGTATATCCACTTTGTCCTGGCTGGTAAATGGTGTGATGGGATAGGCTATCACGCCTTTAAACGGAATATTATTCATATTAAAATTTGATTAAATAGTGTCAAAGAATTTGTTTGATTACAAGTCTCTACCCTCTTCTTCGCGCAGCGCCACACCCAGATTTTGTAACTGAGGTGCGTTCTCACAAGCTATATATTTGGCAGATTCGGTGCTACTCACATTCTTATGGCGATGCCATGCCCAGGATGGAATATATACTGCGTCTCCGGCTTGCCATTCTATTCGCTCGCCCTCTATTTCTGTCCAGCCTGTTCCCTCAATCACATACAATACGGTTTCGTAAGTATGGCGATGACGATTGGTTATCTGGTCGGGCAATAGTCCACCAATAGTCATGCTTACATTCTTACTGGGTAAATCAACAAAGAAAACAGGGTGCTTTCGCTCGGTAGAAAACTGATTGTGAACGCCCGCCTGCTCTACATTTTTGTGCACGAGGTGACTGGGACGCACGTACTGAGGTCGTGCAAAAGTTTGGTGAAAGTCTTTCGAACTGAATTGTTTTTGTTCGGCTGAAAGTGCTTCGTTCATTGCATCTGCTGAATTTGACATAGCTAAATATTTTTATGATTTATTGCTTTATTGCCATACAAAAGTACCGTAGCTTTGGACTACTGAAATGATACAGTTTTAATAAAAATAGATAGTCCAGATGTTACGACCTTGGAAATTGGAATTGCAATTAGATAGCCAATCATCAAAAGCTATTTACCTGCAAATAGCAGATGCCATCATTGCTGATATACAATCAGGCAGATTAAAAGGTGGTACTGCATTGCCCGGCAGCCGTGCATTAGCTCTGGAGCTTAAACTAAATCGTAACACAATTATCGAAGCACTAAATGTGCTAATTAACGAAGAGTGGCTTATTTCAAAAGAGCGGAAAGGAACATTCGTGGCAGATACTTTGCCAATGCTCACAAAGAGAAAATCTAACCAACAACCAATCGGAGAAATTCCGGCGAAAGCCTTGCCACGCATAGTTTTCGACGATGGTGCACCCGACAGCAAAATAGCCCCTATACAGGAATTAGCACGTGCCTACCGGCAAATATTTAACCGGAAAGCTAAATGGCAAATGATGGGCTATGGTAGTGAGCAAGGCGATATTGCTTTCAGAAAAGCGATAGCACACATGCTCAACCACCAACGGGGTATGCAGGTACAGGAGCAACAGATTTGCATCACACGCGGCAGTCAAATGGCTATGTATCTTACAGCACAATGCCTCTTTGAAAAAGACGATTTTGTAATGGTAGAAAGCCCTGGTTACAAACCTGCATGGAAAGCATTTGAACATGCCGGTGCAAGGCTATTACCTATTAATGTAGATGAAGACGGACTGATTATAGAAGATGTGGTGGCCTATTTAAAATCAGGTAAAAAAATAAAGGCTATCTATACCACGCCACATCATCAATATCCTACAACAGCGACCTTAAGCCTGCAACGTAGAATAGCACTAATAAAGCTTTCCAACGAATATGGATTTACAATTATTGAAGATGATTACGATAATGAATTTCATTTTGAGTACCGCCCTATCCTGCCGCTCTCCAGCTTTGGAGAGCTTAAGCATTACATCTATATAGGCACGATGAGTAAAGTAGTGGCGCCCGCTTTAAGAATAGGCTATTTAGCTACCAACAATGCAAAACTCCTGCAACAGATTGCTGCACTTAGAAAAATAATAGACGTTCAAGGCGACGCTATCATGGAACAGGCTGTACTGCAACTCATCAACGACGGCACCATCAAAAAGCATTTAAGAAAAGCCACAAATTATTACAAGGCCAAACGGGATTTTACGGAAGCATTGCTGCGGCTACATATAGCCAACAAGGCTGACTACACCGTTCCTGACGGTGGATTGGCATTTTGGATAGTGCCCAAAGCGCAACCCGACTGGCCGCTGGTATTATCCAGGCTACTAAAAAAGGGGATTAAAATTATAGACCCTGATAATTATAGCTTCGCCAAGACAGTCAATGGTATTCGATTGAGTTACGGCTCTGTATCAGAACAAGAGTTGGAAGAAGGCATAAAAGCATTGGCAGCATTGATTTAAACAGAAATTGACATTACTAAAAAACAGCAACATCAAACACGTTTTAGCCAACCGGTAATGCTCATTCGGCTTCGGTGCGCAACGCTTACTTCGTGCTCCAATTCATCGCTTTTGAAGAAAACAGCAGTTTGATTAGATGGCCGTATGCGCGTCATACCCTCGTCAGGATACACGAGCAAGTCGCCACCATCGGCTTCTTTCCAGTCTTCGTTTAAATAGTTAATCAAAGAAAACTTACGGTTGCTATCGTTCCTGAACTGGTCTTTATGTCTTTTATAAAAGCAACCGGTTTCGTACACTGCGTAGTGAAATTCATGAGCATTAATGCCCGTATAGCAAGAGCGGTTAAGGTATTCAACAAACTTATCTACATGATGAAGAAATTCCTGCTCGAAGATATTGTCGTGCTTGCTATCCATCCAGTAAATGCTATCGCCACGCATCAAAGTACTTACATCTCTTACGGCTTCGTTTCCTGTTCCACCCGTTACCATCAGGTTGTCGTGCTGCAATTGCTTTATATTTTGGCGTAAGCCCTCTGTCAATTTTAAGTTTAAAAAAGACAGGTCGATGCCAATCTTATTGTCCACGTAGCCATTAATCAACACATCAAAAGATTGGTCCATTATTTTGTATAAGGCGTGTAAGGTAACCTTATTCGTGATATCGCAAACAGAAAATGTTACCGTATATGTCTGGACTATAGCGCCTTTGCAGAAATATAGTCTGGAAATAGGGATACTACGTGAGCCTTGCTATTAAAAACATTCCACAACTAATGCGTATTTTAGTGGCGCTAAAAACCATTTACCTTATGATAAAAAGATTTCTACTCTTCAGTATATGCACTGCTGCTGCTTCATTAGCGCAAGCGCAAATAGATAGTATTATCATCAATAAAATAAAAAGTGAAGTAGCTGACAATTCGCAAATGGAGTTGCTGGCGCAGCAATTGACGGATGATATAGGTCCGAGATTGATAGGAAGTCCGCAGCTATTGAAAGCCAATGATTGGTTGGTAAATACCTACAAAAACTGGGGTATAAATGCGCGCAACGAAAAATATGGCACCTGGCCTGGGTGGGAACGCGGACAAACGAATATAGTAATGACTGCGCCGCGCATCGACCAGCTCGATGGTATACAGCTTGCATGGTCACCTACTACGCCGAAAGGCAAGCCTGTAGAGGCTGACGTAATTGTACTGCCATTGCTGAAAGATTCTGTAGCGTTGCAAAACTGGTTGCCTGCTGCAAAAGGAAAAATTGTAATGATATCGCAACCACAACTATCAGGCAGGCCTGATGCGAGCTGGAAAGAATTTGCAATAGAAGCCGACTATAATAACTTTCTTGCACAGAAAGAAAAAGCCAACACCGCATGGAGCGATGGATTGAAAGCTATGGGCACCAGCCACAACAAAATCCAAAAGCAACTGGAAGACGCCGGCGCGGTTGCCATTGTATCTTCTTACTGGACGGGCGGCTGGTCAACTAACCGCATCTTTGGCACCAAAACCAAAAATATAGCCCATGTAGATATGCGCATGGAAGACTATCAAATGCTGTATCGTTTTATTCAAAGAGGCATCACACCGCGCCTGCAAGTGACCGCCACGTCCAAGCATCTTGGTCCGATGCCCGCACAAAATACCATTGCAGAAATTAAAAGTGCTATTAATCCGGAACAATATGTTATGCTATCTGCCCACTTTGATAGTTGGGATGGCGGCACGGGTGCGACCGATAATGGTACTGGTACAGTATTAATGATGGAAGTGATGCGCATACTGAAAAAGCATTATCCTAATCCAAAACGCAGTATTATAGTGGGACATTGGGGCAGCGAAGAGCAAGGCCTGAATGGCTCTAAAGCCTTTGCCGCAGACCATAAAGATTTGATGCCCAAAATATCTGTGCTCTTTAATCAGGATAATGGCACCGGTCGCATCAGCAAGTTGAGTGGTTTGGGCTTTCTGGATGCTTACGACTATTTTGGAAAATGGTTTGACTATTTACCTAAAGAAAACAAAGACGCTATAGAAACCACATTTCCCGGCAATCCAGGCGGACGGGGCGGTTCAGACTATGCAGCTTTTATTCCTTATGATGTTCCCGCATTTTTCCTGCTGAGCAACAACTGGGATTACGGCATGTATACCTGGCATACGACGCTTGACACCTACGATAAAATAGTGTGGGAAGATATGAAACGCAATGCTGTAACAATTGCTACGCTTGTATATCTTGCTTGCGAAGAGCCTGAAATGTTCAGCCGTAAAAAGGCTGAATTACCTATGAATAAAGAAAAAGGCGAACGTATGAAATGGCCTGAACCAAGTGAACCTAACAGAACCGGCGAGGGCTATTAATAACGAAGACAACAAGCTATAAAAAAAGCACTGCTGTAATAACAGCGGTGCTTTTTCTATTTGAGATATAGGTTGTAATATTTAATAAATACAAACTACTGTTTCAACCAAAAAGAAAATACACTACCCCACCCTGGCTGACTGCTTACACTAATACGGCCATTTTGTGCTTCGATAAATTCTTTGCTAATGCTCAACCCAAGGCCTGTACCATCGCGCCTCGAGCCCGGCGCACGAAAATAGCGGGTAAATATCTTTTCATGGTATTCGGTTGCAATGCCAGGCCCGGCATCCTTTACAGAGAATTTTACATCATCGTCTTCTGCACTTACATCAATCGTTACCGTTGCGCCGTCGTTAGAATATTTAATCGCATTGGAAATTAAATTAGTCAGCACCCAGGCCGTTTTATCTTTATCTGCTTTTACAAAATTTGCTTGTTGTGCTATCTCTACAACCAACTCGATACCCTTTTGCATGGCTGCTTGGCGATTGCTGTCCTTTGCAATATTTACAATCTCTAACGGACTTACAGTATCAATATTTAGCTGAATAGTGCCACTTTCCACCTGTGTCATATTCAGCAATTCGCCAATAATCTTGAGCAAGCGGTCGGTATCTTCAGCTATACTATTGGTTAAATCGGTTTGTTCTTTATTCATGCTACCTACGCTTACATGAGCCAGTAACTGCAAGCTCATTTTTATGGATGAAATAGGCGTTTTCAATTCATGAGAGATAGTAGCAATGAAATTTGTTTTAGCCAGATCCAGCTCTTTATACGGTGTGATATTGCGCAGCATAATTACCTGCCCTATAAATCTGGCATCCTGTTCGCCCGTTGGTATTATGTCTATTGGTACTATCTGTTTTTGGAAATAGCTCTCTTTGCCATCTGCATATATTTTCAATGGAACGCTTGCCGGTAGCGGGTTTTCATCCAATGGAAACAAATCACGAGTGATGGCTCTCATCAAATCGTTATGAATAGCCACATCCTGAATAGGTCGCCCGATAAAATCTTCCTGCTTCAATCCTGATATTTTCAACAGCTCCTGATTAGCAAACAGTACTATTTTCCGCTCATCAAGCCCTATTACCGGGTCGTGCATATTATTAATGAGTGCATCGATACGTTTCTTACCCTGAATTATTTTATCCAATTTACTTTCTGAATACTCTTCGAGCTTTTCTGCCATGATGTTGAACGAGCGTGCCAATGCGCCAAATTCGTTGTGGGCTTCGAAATGTAGCCGCTGTTTATAATCCTGATTGGCTATCTGGCGAATGCTGGCTGTAAGTTGCGTGATAGGGTCTGCTATATTTCCAGGCAGGTTAAATAACAATACAAAGGCTATAATAAAACAGACGGTACCCACGATGGACAATATCAAAATAGTTTGCTGCGCTGTATCGCCCGCCACCGCACTCTTTCGGGAAATAGCCTCCATGTTGAGCGCCATCAATGTAGATAAATCTCTTCTGATGAAGGATAGTATCTCAGGGTCATATTGTTGTGCGCGGTATTGCTTGAAATAAATGGCTACACGCTCTGTAACAGCACGCTCGCCTGCTTCGGTTATGTTTGCTTGTTGTTGGGCAAGTTTGCTTTCAAATATTTTTACGGCTGCTGTATCGGCTTTAATATCTTCCAAGGCCACCAGCATATCCTTGGTATAATCCAGCGTATTATAATTAGCATGGAGAATATTCGCGGTATCTTGCTTTAAGGACGTGAGCGAATAAATACCTATAGTGAGCAATGCTGCTATCATCAGGCACAAAAGGCCTATGCCGGCAGTGAGTTTTGCTTTTATCTTCATTTTAAGATAGTATTATCAGGTCTATATTTTCTTTAGCAAGCTTGCGCAGCAGCGCATTAAAAGTATCTGTTGCCAATATTATTTTCAGCAAATTTAAATGCGGCTTACCAATACAGACAGTTGTTATCTTTTTCTCCTCAACTATTTGCATAATAGCCCTCACTACACTACGAGCCTGTACCCGCAAAACTTCGGCGCCCGATTCGGTTGCCAGCTTAAAATTATTGATTAAATACCGTTGTTTGTGTAAGGCTATCCTATCAAGGCTTTCAGCAGGTGTCTGCACATACAGCGCATACCATTTAGCATTATAATAATTAGCCAACCTCGCCGTTTTCCTGATGACCACTTTTGCTGTTTGCTCGTTGGAACTGATACAAGCCAGCAGCTTTTCCCGTCTGCCAGCGACAGTTGCAGGTATTTCATTTTCTACTTTTCTTTCCACCTGCGTAGCCACTTCTTTCAGTGCCAGCTCACGCAGTTGCAAGATGTGCTCCGTTTTAAAAAAATTATTGAGCGCGGTAGGTATTTTAGCTGGTTCATATATTTTACCATCTTTCAAGCGCTGAATCAGCTCATCGGCCGTGAGGTCTATATTTACAACTTCGTCTGCTGCAGCTAATACGGCATCTGGTATCCGCTCACTAACTTCGATGCCTGTAATCTTTCTGATATCTGCATTCAGGCTTTCTATATGCTGTATATTAACTGCGCTGATTACATTGATACCCGCATCCATAATCTCGAGCACATCCTGCCATCGCTTTTCATTTTTGCTGCCCTCAATATTGGTATGCGCCAGTTCATCAATAATTACAACTTCAGGTCGTTGATTGATAATAGCCTGCACATCCAGCTCTTCCAGTTCTTTACCTTTATAAAATAGTTTGCGCCTTGGCATTAAAGGAACACCGGCTACCAGCGCCTGCGATTCTTTTCGATTGTGCGTCTCTATATAGCCTATTCTTACATCGATGCCACTTTGCAATAGCGCATGTGCTTCCTGCAGCATACGATAAGTTTTGCCTACACCGGCGCTCATGCCTATGTATATTTTAAACTTACCCTTTCTGCCTGTCTTTATCAGGTTGAGAAAATAGCCGGAATGCTCATGGTATTGCATGATTGATTCAAATGTTTAAACTAAAATATTAATCAGCTTCAGGTTAATGACCGGTATGATAATCAAATAATTTGCGCAGGCCGGAAGCCCGCGCAAATTATACTGCTTAAAGGTTACAATCCTGAAACTACAACCTGAAAATCATGGCTGCTGTAAGCCTGCTTTCCTGCTTCACAAGGTCGGGTCTCCAGGCGCCCACTTCGGTATCTACCCAACCGTCGGGACTGGTAGTGCCGCCACGACCGGCGAAATATGGGATATTGCTTTTACGAAAACCATATTCCAACCTGAATGTAAAGAATTGATTGGGCATCCAATCGAAAGTAGCTGTACCCTGAAATGCTGTAAGGTCTTTGCCTGCAGCCAATGCTTCGTTAAAATCATTTGCTGCAACAGGCGATGGACTAAAAGCGAGATAAGCACCCGGATTGGTAACAATATCTCCGCGAAGCGTCAGTCCATATCTATTTTTATTGAACCACAAACGATGCGCCAGCGACGTACCCATCATATAATTTTCACTTGCTTTTAAACCACCGCCGGTTTGAAAACCATAGTGGTTATTAAGGCTGAAAGCCGCCTGTGATATACCTTTGCTGTCTTTATTCTTGTAGTAGCGCGCTACGATGCTATTATCATGATGAAACCTCCTGGCTTTTGGGTTGTTGCGCGTGTCTTTTCCATTGATATAAAAATTTGCAACAAGCTGCACATTCTCTGTAGGGCGATAATAGGTGGAGCTACCCAAGCCCAGGCCTGTATTCCAGGAGTTGTAGGTTTGCCAGCCATTCAATACCCAAATCTCTGTCTTCAGTTTTTTAGATGGATACAACTGCGCCCGTGCTCCCTGAAAATAAAATGGCGTAAAATCACAAGGCAGACTTCTTTGATAGTTCCAGTTTTCGTTCAATGCATAGCTTTCCAATCCGATATAGCTCATGAAAATACCCGCCTCAATATTCAAGCCATGCAAAACGTTGAAATGATAGCCTGCAGCGGCTTCGCGTATGTATTTTAAATTGCTGATACTTGTGTTGCGGCCATGCCCCACTGTGCCGTCAAGGTCCTGAACAATAGAGCCCATTTGACCTATCTGCAACCACAATCTTCCGATTACATTTTTGTAATTTGTTTCGATGCCAATGCTGGCCATATTAATCGCTATTTCATTGCTACGACCTATTGCAGAAGATATAGTATGTGTATTATCCTGCGGACGATTGAAACTGTAGTTATAATAGGCATCTACATAAGCTACAGCAGTAAGAATCGTTTCGCCAATTTTGTCCTTCAGCGTCAGTGGAAAGTCTGTTTGTCTGTTCTGCCCATTAATCCATGATAAATCGTAGCCGTCAAAGGGTATCCTGGCTTGGTTTGTTGCTGTATCTGTTAATGCGCTCTGCTCCTGCGCCCGGGCGATTAAAGTATTGCCCAGCAAGCTGGCTGTCACTACTCCTGAGATGAAAAATTTATGAATTCTTTTTGTGTTGTACTGGTACATTTTTGATTTGATTTATGTGATTTTTATTGGTTGAGATTTGCGGTAATGAGTTTATCTAATGCTATATTCAGTTGCAATACATTTATTTTGGATGGCCCGAAAAGCCCTGCCAGTGGCCTTTCCGTTTGCTCTTCAATTAACTCGAGCAATACCTGATTCTTTATGCCATGCAACTTTGCGATTCTCGGTACTTGTACCTTTGCGGCATCTATCGAGATATGCGGGTCAAGTCCGCTACCGCTTGCGGTAACTATATCCACAGGTATTTCTGATTTTTTAACTTCAGGATTATGCGCCATGAAAGTGTCAATCCTGGCCTTTACTTCTTCAAGGTAGGCTTCATTAGTCGGACCTTTATTACTGCCACCACTGCCTGCTGCATTGTAAGCAACAGCCGAGGGACGCGACCAGAAATACGCATCATTATTGAAGTGCTGGCCTATATTGGTATAATACTTTTTCTCTTTGTAGATAATAGTCTTCGCCTGCCCTTTATCAGGAAATAACTGAGCGGAAGCCAATACTACCATGGGATACAAAACCGCCAGGAATAAAGCTGCGATGATAGTCAGCTTAAGTGCGGGCAAAATGTGCTTGGTCATATCTAAAAATTAGTGTTTGAAAAAATAATCAGTTATAGAAAAAAGGCCACGACGATGTCTATTAATTTGATGCCTGCGAATGGTATCAGCAAGCCGCCGAGGCCATAGATAAACAGGTTGCGCCGTAGCAATGCTGAAGCGCCAATAGGCTTGTAGCGAACGCCTTTCAACGCCAATGGAATAAGGATGGGAATGATAATAGCATTAAAAATTACGGCTGATAATATAGCGCTCTCGGGACTGTGCAGCCGCATAATATTAAGCCCCTGTAAAGCGGGTATTGCGGTAATAAATAGTGCCGGTATGATTGCAAAATACTTGGCAACGTCGTTGGCAATACTAAAAGTTGTAAGTGTGCCACGCGTCATTAATAATTGCTTGCCTATCTCTACCACTTCAATAAGTTTAGTGGGATCGTTATCCAGGTCTACCATATTGCCTGCCTCTTTTGCAGCCTGTGTACCGCTATTCATCGCTACGCCCACATCTGCCTGAGCCAATGCCGGTGCGTCATTCGTGCCATCGCCCATCATCGCTACCAGTCTACCCGCTGCCTGTTCCTGCTTTATATAATTCATCTTATCTTCAGGTCGCGCTTCTGCTATAAAATCATCCACACCAGCCTTTTCAGCGATGTACTTTGCCGTTAGCGGGTTGTCGCCGGTTACCATTACCGTTTTAATACCCATTTTGCGCAGCCGCTCAAAGCGCTCCTGAATACCCGGCTTAATGATATCCTGCAACTCCACCACACCCAGCACCTGGCTATTCTCGGCTACCACCAATGGCGTGCCTCCGTTACTTGAAATTTTCTTTACGCATGCAATCGCTTCTTCAGGAAAAACATTACCTGCCTTTTCCACCATAGTACGGATAGCGTCTGTTGCACCTTTCCTGATTTTCACGTTTTCGTAGTCAACGCCTGAGCTTCTGGTTTCTGCCGTAAAAGCAATAAAGCGAGGCTCGGTTATCTTCAACTCCAATGGATTGATACCCGCCAACTCTATAATGGACTTGCCTTCCGGCGTTTCGTCTGCCAGGGAGCTCATCACTGCGGCATTTATAAAATGACGCTCATCCACACCATTAGCTGTGTGGAAATGAGTAGCCTTGCGGTTTCCGATGGTAATGGTACCTGTTTTATCCAGCAGCAATACATCTACATCTCCTGCCGTCTCCACCGCTTTACCACTCTTGGCAATCACATTTGCGCGCAGCGCTCGATCCATACCGGCTATACCGATAGCAGATAGCAAACCGCCAATTGTAGTAGGAATAAGACAAACAAAGAGCGAGATAAATGCAGCAATGGTAATAGGCGCCTGTGCGTAATCGGCAAAAGGCTTTAGCGTAACGCATACAATAACGAACACCAGGCTGAAACCCGCCAACAGTATGGTTAAGGCTATTTCGTTAGGGGTTTTCTGGCGGCTTGCACCTTCAACCAATGCTATCATTTTATCCAGAAAACTCTCTCCCGGCTCCGTCGTAACTTTTACTTTTATCTTATCAGAGAGTACTTTCGTGCCGCCGGTAACGCTGCTTTTGTCGCCGCCTGCTTCACGAATGACGGAAGCACTTTCTCCGGTAATAGCACTCTCATCAATCGTTGCAAGCCCCGCTACTATTTCACCATCCGATGGGATAATATCGCCGGCTTCGCAAAGAAAATAGTCACCTTTTTGTAGCGTGGATGATGGTACCATCTGCACCTCATCCATAAAAATCTCGCCCATGATAGCAATCTTTTTTGCAGGCGTTTCCTCGCGTGTTTTACGCAGTGTATTGGCTTGCGCCTTACCTCTCGCCTCCGCTATTGCTTCTGCAAAATTGCCAAAGAGCAATGTCAGCAACAATATAGCTGTGACGATGATATTGTATGCGAGACTACCTTGCTGCGCTTCGCCCAGCGCAACCCAAATGCTCACGATGGCCATTACTACTGTGCCTATCCATACCAGAAACATAACCGGATTGCGAACCAGTACAACAGGGTTTAGCTTAATGAAAGACTGTAGCAGCGCGGTCTTCATTAGTGCGGGTTCAAATAACTTATTGGATTTTCTTGAAGTCATATTTTTTCATTTAGCGAATGCGCAAAAGGCTATTCTTTATTTCATAGAGAAAAATTCGGCAATGGGGCCCAATGCCAGCGATGGTAAAAATGATAGTGCCGTTACAATCATGATAACCGCAAAAACCATCATGCCGAAAGTGGCATTATCGTTAGGCAATGTACCCGCACCTTCTGGTATCGATTTCTTTTGCGCCAGCAAACCTGCAATTGCCACCGGACCTATAATAGGCAGAAAACGCCCGAGCAGTAGCACGATACCTGTTGAAATATTCCACCAGAGATTATTATCTCCAAGGCCTTCGAAACCGCTGCCATTGTTTGCAGCAGATGATGTGTACTCGTACAAAATTTCACTGAATCCATGAAAGGATGGATTATTAAGCGTAGCGGCACCTTGCAAAGGAAATGCTACTGCCAGTGCGGCACCCAGCAGAATAATGAAAGGATGCAGTAAGGCTATTATCATGGCTATTTTCATCTCACGAGCCTCTATTTTTTTACCCAAAAACTCGGGCGTGCGCCCTACCATTAATCCACTGATAAATACTGCAAGAATGATGAACACAAAGAAGTTGAGTAGCCCTACACCACAGCCGCCATAAAATGCGTTGATCATCATTGCCAGCATTTCGTTCATGCCCGAGAGTGGCATGGTGCTATCATGCATCGCATTGACCGAACCAGTAGAGATTACGGTAGTAGCAATGCTCCAAAAGCCGGAGGCGGCGGCTCCGAGTCGCTGTTCTTTTCCTTCCATCGCACCGCCATTTACATCAATGCCCATAGCCGCTATTGCAGGATTACCGTTCATCTCCATTATCACATTGGGGATTGCCAGCGCTAAAAAGCCAACGGTCATTACGCCAAATATCATCCACGATATTTTTCGCTTGCGTATAAAATGCCCAAAGGCAAAAATCATCGCAATTGGTATCAACATCTGTGCGAAAAGCTCCAGCATATTGGTGAGGTAGTCGGGGTTTTCAAAAGGATGTGCCGAATTGGCGCCAAAGAATCCACCACCATTGGTGCCTATATGCTTGATGGGTATAAATGCCGCAACCGGCCCGCGTGAAACAGACACCGTATCTCCCATCATGCTTACAATAGTATCTTTTCCATCAAACGTCATGGGCATACCGCGTGCTATAAGAATAATAGCCAATAAAAGCGATAAGGGAAGTAGGATGCGTGTAATGGACTTCACGAAGTATTGATAAAAATTGCCCAATGCTGTAGCTTGTTTATCCCGAAAGGCGCGAAACAATACCACTACTGCTGCCATGCCGGATGCAGCACTTACAAATTGAAGCAACATCAGCCACATCTGACTGAAATAGCTCACACCCGTTTCTCCCGAGTAATGCTGCAGGTTGCAGTTAACTACAAATGAAATAGCCGTGTTAAATGCCAAATCAGACGACATACCTGGATTTCCATCGGGATTTAAAGGCAAATAGCCTTGTCCCATAAGTATTGCAATACTTGTAAACAGCCATATAAGATTAATGCTGAGCAATGCTTTCATCTGCTCTTTCCAGTCCATCTCTGTTGCAGGATTGATGCCGCATAATCGAAAAAACAATCGCTCCAGCGGATTAAATACCGGATTGAGCAAACTGCACATATTGCTGTACACATTCGAAATGTATTTGCCGAAAGGTATAGCCAGCAACAGCGTCAGTAAAAAAGTAACTATAATACCTAAAATTTCAGTATCCATTATCTGGGTTTAATGCTTAAAAATTTGAATGATCGTTGGTGCCTGAAACACCTAAAATTTTTCCGGCTTTACCAGCACGTAACACATATAGGCAAAGACCGCAATCGCAACCAAAAACAAGGCTATCATATCTGCTCGAAGTATTTTATAGAAAAGAAAAAAAGGAGGAAGAGCAATGCAATTATTGCTACAAGTATCGCGGTCATTTTGAAATAGATTAATTAAAGTATTGTGCTTTTGATTCAATGCAAACTTGATATGCAGTGCTATATTCCGGACTTGTACACCTGATTGATATAGGCGGTGTATAGCCCCAAAGGCATTTTGCTTACCAGCATTTTTCGTTGCAATGCATTGCAGGATGCGGTTACACTATCCCAGGAGAACACAAATACGTTCTCCACTGCATTTCTTAAAAAGGCATCGCCTTTGTCGTGAATGCGCTCCATGAGGCGAAGCGATTTTTCTATCAGCAGTTGGTTATTGGCCTCTACCGACGACCTGATGTACTTTGTAAATATTTTGATGATGGTGTAGGCATTTTTCATATTTCCTACCTTAATGATTTCGCCTTTTGCTTCGGGAATAATAGTGGCAATTTCGTCGGCAGCTTCGTACTGGTTCATAATTCGTTTGTTTACGAAGCAGTAAGGCGAAATCCATACCAAACGGGAACCGTCATTGATATACACACTGATAATCAAAACGATAAAAAATAACCCAAAATTTCGCGCAACAAAAAAGCCTATCATAGTGATAGGCTATTATCATTTTGATAGGCTATTTTCTTAATGGAGGATTACATTTTGTATTCATCTATTTTTCGATAAAGCGTGGCGATGCCTATTTCCAATAGACGTGCAGCTTCGGCTTTATTACCATTGGTGTGGTGTAGTACTTTCTGTATGTGGCATCTCTCTGCCTCCGCCAAAGTCAATGCAGAAGCGGGTTTTGACATAACGTCTTTCCTATCATTTTGCAATTCCAATGGCAGACTATCAACCTCAAGCGTATTACCTTCGGCCAAAATAACACTACGTTCAATCACATTGCGCAGTTCTCTTATATTACCCTTCCACTGATGGCGTTTAAGCGCATCAATATATTCCGGTGTAATCTCTTTAATCTTCCTGTCGGTTTTTACATTAAATTTTTTCAGAAAGAAATGAGCCAGCTCTGCAAGATCTTCTATGCGCTCTCTTAAAGATGGTAATGCTATTTGAAACACCGCAATACGGTAAAAAAGGTCTTCACGAAAATGGCCTGCGGCAATCTCTTGTTGCAAATCCCGATTGGTAGCAGCTATGATGCGCACATCAACCTTTGTAGGCTTGCTGTCCCCTACTTTCAAGAACTCACCCGTTTCCAACACACGCAGTAATTTAGCTTGCAAATCGAGCGGCATCTCCCCTATTTCATCCAAAAAAACAGTTCCTTTATTTGCCTCTTCAAAAATGCCTTTCGTGTCTTTGCTCGCGCCCGTAAAGGCGCCTTGCTTATGTCCGAAAAGTTCGTTTTCTAAAAGTTCTTTGCTGAAAGCAGAACAGTTTACTGCCACAAAGTTCATGCGGCTGCGTGTGCTCGCCTGATGTATCGCCTGCGCAAATACTTCTTTGCCGGTGCCCGTTTCTCCGTTGAGCAATACCGTTGCATCTGTGGCGGCCACCTTTTGCGCAGCAGCGATAGCCAGCTTAATAGCCTTTGACTTGCCTATAATTCCGTCGAGGTGGTATTTGTTGTCAAGCCTCCGCTCCAGTTGTTGAACGCGTTTTGCCAGCGCCACCTTTTCGCTGGCTTTGTGCATCAGCGGCAAAATTTTATTGTTCTCATCACCTTTTGTCACATAGTCAAACGCACCATTCTTGATAGCGTAAACACTATCGGGAATATTACCATAGGCGGTAAGTAAAATAACTTCCGTAACCGAATTAATAGCCTTTATAGCTTGCAATAAATCGAGCCCACTACCGTCCGGCAATTTCACGTCGCTTAATACAATGTCAATATCTTCCGCTTTAACTTTCTTCAACGCACTTTTTACATCGGCTGCTTCCAGTACTGTAAAGCCTTCAAGTGTAATAATGCGTGACATCAATTGTCTGATCTTTGGCTCATCATCTATAATAAGCACACGTGCGTTGTCCATAAAAAAAGATTGCAGCGAAGTTACAGGTTGTGGTTTGTCTGCTGAAAAGATTGTGGGAATGATTAAAACCTGCCATCGATATAGAACTATTTTTTACTAAAAAAGATCAACACTTTTATATTGCTAAAATTCAACAAAACAGAAGAAATTAAAGCGACCAAAAAACGACTTTCTTCTAACATATATTTACAAAATCAAAACATTCTGCTCCGCCAAATGCTAAATAATTTCGGTAATTTGAGCGTCTAAATTATTGGAAATAATTATGGCTATCAACTTACAAAAAGGACAAAAAATTGATATTGGTCTTTCGCGCATGAGTGTGGGGCTGGGCTGGAATCCTAATGAAGGCACGGGTCAGGCTTTTGATTTAGATGCTTCGGCTTTTATGATAAATGGCGGCCGATTGATACCTGCTGAAGAGTATTTTATTTTTTATGGTAATGTAGATTCTCCTGATGGCGCCTTGCATCATACAGGCGACGACCCTACTGGCGGTAACAGTGCCGGAGGTGATGATGAAACCATACAAGTAGACCTGAGCAAAGTGGATGAAAGCATTACAGAAATACTATTTGTAGTAACGATTCACGAGGCTGCGCAACGCAAGCAAAACTTCGGCCAGGTGCGCAATTCCTACATCCGCATTGTAGATGATGCGAATGGAACTGAGGTAGCAAAGTATGAATTGGGCGAAGATTTCTCCATCGAAACGGCAGTAGAATTTGGTCGTTTATACAAGCGCGATAACCAATGGAAGTTTGAGGCTTCGGGCATTGGCTATAAAGAAGACCTTGCGTTTTTTGTATCTAAATATTTTACCGGTCAGGTAATCAAGTAAATTTTTTAATCTCAAAAATCCCTAAGAAAAAATGGCAATTAATTTGGTAAAAGGTCAGACTATTGACCTCCGTAAAAATGATAAAGGTGAAGAGTTTGATTTGTCACAAGTGACTATAGGCTTGGGCTGGGACGTAAAGCAGCAAAAGAGCGGTGGCTTTTTGGGTAAATTATTAGGTGGTAATAAAGAGCCGGAATACGATTTGGATGCTGTTGCATTTGTGCTTGATGCTAATGGAAAAGTTGCCAATATGGGCCGTACGGTAAAAACCAATGACGGTCGCCAAATGGGCTTATTTGAAGGCGATGTTGTATTCTTCAACTCACAAAAACACCCATCAGGACAAATATGGCTAACCGGCGATAACCGCACAGGTGCCGGCGATGGCGATGATGAACAAATAATAGTTAGACTCAATTCGCTTGACCAAAAATATGACCGCATCGTTTTCTTAGTAACTATTTATATGGGTCGTCAAAACAACCAACACTTTGGTATGATTGACAATGCGTTCATTCGTGCGGTAGATGCACGTGGTAAAGAAATAGCCAAATATACCATGTCGGGCGATGCCAGCTTGAACAATATGTGTGGAATGGTTTTTGCAGAAGTATACCGCAAAGGCAGCGAATGGAAGTTCCGCGCATTGGGCAATCCGCAACAATCAGACAGCTTTGTAGATATCTTGAAACAGTACACCTAATGGCTTTGATGAATGGCATTAAGCACGTATCATTTGACTTGTGGCTGACCTTGATTAAGTCTAATCCGGAATTCAAGCCTTTGCGCAATAAGTTGTTTGCAAAACATTTTGCGGTGCAACAGTCGGAAGATGCAGTAACAAAGGCTTTCAGGCATTTTGATATTCTGTTTAATCAGATAAATGAGCGTGCCGGTGGCAATGTCCATTATACCGAAATGTTGTATGTTATTCTTGATAATCTGGGCGTGCCTATTGTGCAAGTTGCTGATGAAGCTATGTTGGCCTATTATAAAGGAATGGAAAAACTGTTCTTCGATTTTCATCCGCAATTAATAGACGCACAAACGATAGATGTGCTGAAATCCTTGCAGGATAAAGGTTGTAGCATAAACATACTGAGCAATACCGGCTTTATATTAGGTGCTACATTAAGACCATTATTGGGTATTTTGAAAATAGAGGAATACTTCGATTTTCAATTATACTCTGATGAAATGGGCAACTCTAAGCCATCGTTAAAAGTGTACAACGAAGTGTTTATAAAAAGCAATAAAATCAAGGCATTAGAAAAGGACAATATCCTGCACATAGGCGACAATGCTGTGGCCGATGTTCAAGGCGCGGCACAATACGGCTTCAGGTCGGTGCTGATAGATGATGTGAATACTTTAAGCAAAATATTTTTAAATTAATGTACTCGGTTTTTTCAAGGCATATCATTGACGACAATGCTAATATTCCATTTAGTGCCACAGATTATAGTAAGTTTAAATTTGGCGATGGAGCCATAGCAAAGGCTTTCGGGCAAGAGCTGGGCAAGCATTTTATAGCAGCGCATGGCGAGGCTTTGTTACAGGAAGAGGACATCGTTTTTGTGCCGAGTCCTTACAATGCCATACCTACGGCCAGCAACGCTTTGTCGCTATTTTTTAGAGATGAAGTAAATCAGTTTTTATTTAAACATGGTAAAAAGGCTTTGCTGCAATCCAAGATTCATCGCTATAAAACGTATAGTGTAGACTATGGCAACCTTGATTATGAAGAGCGCTTGCGCCTGATATCAAGCGATACGTATCATTTAGATAAACGCTTTCTGGAAAACAGGATGGTATTGTTTATCGACGATATTAAGATAACGGGCAGCCATGAGTTTATCATCAAAAAGCAAATAGAACAGGAGCAGATGCAGGGCAAGTTTATGTTTATCTATTATGCCCAATTGTCTAACGATGCTATTCATCCCAATTTTGAAAATTACCTCAACTATTTTGCGGTAAAAGAAAGGCTGGATTTAGTGCCTATTATCAACGAAGGCAATTTTATCATGAACACCAGGATTATCAAATACATTTTGAAATCGGAACCACTGGAGCTCATGGAATTTTTAGCCGCAATAAAAGAAGAACGACTTCCGGAAATGGTGCATTATGCCATAGGCAACAATTACCACCTGATGGAAGATTATCAACATAACTTAAACTTAATTACAAATCATATCAATTATGGCAATTAATCTTCAAAAAGGTCAACGCGAAAACCTTAACGCGCCTAAGTTTACCGTAGGTTTAGGCTGGGATACCAATAATAGTGCAACGGGTGAAGGCTTTGACCTTGATGCTTCGGTTTTCATTTTGGGCGACAATGGCAAGCTCGTTTCTGATGCACACTTTGTATTTTACAACAATACAAAATCGCCTGATGAATCGGTGATACACACCGGCGATAACCTTACTGGTGACGGCGATGGCGATGATGAGCAAATAAAAGTAGACCTTACTAAAATAGGCGATGCTGCAAAAGAAATCTGCATTGTTGTTACGATTCACGAGGCTGAAGCCAGAAGACAAAACTTTGGACAGGTGCGCAATTCATTCATCCGCATTGTAGATGAGCAAAACAATGAACTGGTTAAATACGAACTGGACGAAGATTTCTTAATCGAAACTGCCGTTGAATTTGGTCGCATCTACAACAGAAATGGCCAATGGAAATTTGAAGCTGTGGGCATGGGCATGAAAGGTGGCTTGCAAGACTATTTGAATAAGTATAATTAGGCACGGCCCTCCGAAACCTAACAGGCTTTAAAAACCTGTTAGGTTTTATAAGCTCCAATGAGTTAAGCACTCCTGAAACGCAATACACCGAACATTTCCAGCTCTTTGCCGAATAAGAACGCACCGCTTTTTCAGTTCTTCAAAAATCAATAACTTTAAGCCTTTACCAAACATAATTATGGAATCTAACACTAATATAAATCCGGCTAATACAGCGCTGACACGTATAGACAAAGAGGGAAATATAGATGCTGCAAACCTTACCCCTACTGAGTTGCAGCGTTTAAGCGACCTTAATAAAAACCTGACGCCAGGCGATGTAAACTCTATTCTTAACTATGGCGTAGAGGTTCAGAACTCGATGGAGAAATACAGTAATGATTTTCTTTCTTCGGTGCGCACGTATAACTCTGGCGAGGTAGGCAACCACATCAACGAACTGCTGACTGAGCTAAATTATATAGACGTGGATGAGCTCAACCAGAGCGGGCTTAAGCGCTTCTTATCCAAAATTCCATTCCTAAATAAAATGGTTTTTGATGTAAAGAAATTGTTCCAAAAATATGATACGGTAGTTGGCAATATTGATAAAATCACGAACAAGGTAAAAGCCGGCAGACTCAATTCTATAAAAGATAATAGCTCGTTGCAAACTATGTTTGACAACAACATTACCTATATAGGCCAGATGGAAGAACTGATAATTGCAGCACATGTGAAATATCAGGAATTAATGCAAAAGCTAGCTGAGATGGAAGCTAATCCAAGCCAACATCAGGACTACGAAATAGCCGACCTGCGCGACTTTACACAACGATTGGACAAGCGATTGGCCGATATGAAAGTGGTACGTTTCATTATGATACAATCGCTGGCGCAAATACGCGTGGTGCAAAACAACAATACTTCCATAGCAGAGAAAGCGCAGTCGATAGTTTCTACCACTATTCCGGTTTGGAAAAATCAACTGACCATAGCTGTGGCGCTGCAACGCCAAAAGGCGAATGTGGAAATGCAGAAAAAGATATCGGATACGACCAATACCATTTTGGAAAAGAACGCTGAACTGTTGAAACAAAATAGCGTGAACGTAGCCCGTGAAAATGAGAAGACAGTGGTATCTATCGAAACGCTGAAGAAGACTACGCAATCGTTGATAGAAACCCTAAACGAAGTAAAACGCATACACGAAGAAGGCGCTCAAAGTCGCAAAGTGTTGAATACCGAATTGCAAAATCTGGAAACAGAGTTGAAGAAGAATGTAACGAGGACGAGTTAGAAATTGATAATAAAATAGTTTGCAGTCTTGCAGTTGACAATATATAGCGCAGGAAGCAGTTGGCAATTGACAATATAAAGCGCACTTGCTTTGTCATTCTGAATGTAGCGCAGCGAAATGAAGAATCTTGGGTGTTTATAGCGATGAAGATGCTTCGTTCCTCAGCATGACAAAGCGAGAAAACTAGCAACGATTAAAATTCCTTTGTCATTCTGAAGAATCTTGGGTATTTATAGTGATAAATATGCTTCGTTCCTCAGTATGACAGAGCAAAATAGAAAATTGAATTGCCACTTTGATGAAAATTAATGGATAATAACCATAAATAGATAAAAAATTATAAATGACTGAAAAACTAATTTTTTGCAATACTGGCTGGATGGACTTTTATAGAGGTCTCACAGGCGACACAATCGTTGGTGGTGGCAAGCATGTTGACACTATGGGCTGGGGTGGAGAAATGCTTAATTTTAGAAGTTTTGATAATCATTTATATGGATATGTCCAGCCCAATATTGACAGAAAGTTTAACAATCCAAGTACTATTAAGTTAGAAAAATTAGGAGCGTTGAAGACTGATGAAAGTTTATCTGGTGTAACAGTCGTATGGACAGCTACTGATCCAGACAATGGAGGGACATACATAGTTGGTTGGTATAAAAATGCAACTGTTTACAGATATTACCAACAGCCACCCAAAAAATCAAAAAGAAAGTATAAAAACAATTTTCTTGGTTTTTTCGTAGCAGTAGAAGATAAAAATGCAAAGTGTTTGACAAAAGACGAAAGGATAGTCCAAGTTCAGCGAAAGAAGAAAAACTGGATGGGCCAGAGCAATGTTTGGTACGCGGATAAGAACCCTGACTTTGTGAAAGTCGTTAAGGACTACATTTTTAAAGGTATTATTCCACCTGGAATTAAATCAATTGCAAAAGGTAAAGGAAATGCGAGGCAGACAGATTTGTTAAAGCGAATCGAAGTTGAAAAGAAGGCTATTTTGTTTGTAACCAACTACTATAAAAAACTTGGCTACGATGTTGAATCTCTTGAAAAAGATAATGTTGGCTGGGACTTGACCGCTAAAAGTAACAAGACAGAATTAAAGCTTGAATTAAAGGGCCTTTCAGGTGCAAGAATTGCAACGGAAATGACACCAAATGAATATAAACATCTTAAAGCAGACGAAAAATTTTACAGGCTTTGTATCGTGACAGACACATTGACCAAACCGAAGCTCAAAATTTTTGCATATTCAAAAGACAATAGTGAATGGACAAGTGAAGATGGAACTATAATTAATTTTGAAGAAGTGGTAAGTGCCAGAATCTACGTCTAGCAAGATTGAATTGCTGATAGTAGGCTAAATTGTAAGGTGTAGCACATTACTTTAGTAGGGTGACGAATTGAAAAATTATTCCTACCTAAGCATGATCAAACAAAATAGAAAATTGAATTGCCACTTTGATGAAATTAAATGGATGATAACCACAAACAAATATTAGCAGACTCGACCAAGGTCATTGGCAAATTACATTTACTCGCTACGTTTTTCGAAGATGATGTGATTTACAAGATTTATGTGCGTAGTCAGGTTATCCATCGAATGTTTGAGCAGAATCCGGAGTTGGATATAAACAAGCTGAATTTATACCATCTGCAATTTACGGAGAGTGTGTTGGAGTTGCTGCGCAGGATTAAGAAGACAAATGAAAAGAATGTAAGCCTACTGGAAGATGAAGTGCGGCTAAATAAAGACCTGGCGCTGAAGATTTCGGAGGATATGCGCACCGAGCAAAACTTTGAATTTGGAAAGCAAAAACAAACGCAAAAGATAAGCCAAGCCCTGGAGAAGCTGTACCTCAACCTGTCTGACCTATCAAAGGATTTTCCTTTTGCGAAAAATATAAGTCAGTTTGGTGGCCGCTATGCGCAAGACTATTTTTACGAGATAAGTCTGGACTTGCATTACGACCTGATAACTTTTGAGGCGGATGAAGTGTACAAAAATGGTTATGCTATTATCGAGCAAAAGTTGATGGGCTTGCAATGCAAACATAAGTTCAACAATAAATTTTATTGCGGTTTAAAGTCAGGCGGATTATTGTTGGAAGTATATCAGATGATAGATGAAGATGTGTATTTCGTGTTTTATCCGGCAAGGCATCTTTTCCTGATTTGCGATTTTGAAAGAATAGCCCATATCAGTCCGAGCGAAGGATTATCGAAGCGCGCGAAAGTGGTGATAGAACTTACAGAAAAAAATATAGTGCTGGAAAGGCAAGCTATAACTGCTAAAACAGCGATACCCGAAGACATTGAGAAACTATTGAACGAGTATTACGAAAAGATAAACGGAATGGATTTTATGGACTTTATGGATGATTTCGATATTCAGGCAAATATATTGAAAGCCATGCTGGATACGGAAAGTATGTAGTTTTTTAAAGTCAAAATGCAAAAGTTAAAAGAGTAGGAAGTATCAGGTATCAAGACTCAAGTATCAAGACTAAAGAATTGCGTTGTCTAATATCTAAAATCCAATACCTAACATTTCAATACTCACTACCCAATACTAAAAACCCTAAAAATATTATCATGCGAAGACTCCCTGTATATTTATTGCTCGACACTTCTGGCTCTATGAATGGAGAGCCTATTGAGGCTGTGAAGAATGGCGTGCAGGTAATGATTAGCTCGCTGAGGCAAGACCCGCAAGCTATTGAGACCGCCTTTATCAGCATCATTACTTTTGACAGTACTGCAAGGCAACTCATGCCGCTTACTGATTTAGCCTCCTTTCAAATGGTGGACATCAAAGCCAGTGGTACCACTGCTTTGGGCGAGGCATTGATGTTGCTGGGCAATTGTATAGACCGCGAAGTAGCTAAAACCACCATGGAGCAAAAAGGTGATTGGAAACCGATGGTATTTATTATGACCGATGGTATTCCTACCGACGACTGGCAACATGGTTTGAAAGAATTTTTGAAGCGTAAAACAGCCGTGACAGTGGCTTGCGCTGCTGGTGCAAAGGCTGATACTAATTCGTTAAAACAGATTACCAATAACGTGGTAAGCCTTGATGCTGCCGATACGCAGACCATAGCTAAGTTTTTCGCCTGGGTTTCAGCTTCTATCGGTGTAAGCTCAGAGCGTATAGAACATAGCGGTAAAGAGGTTTCTGGCTTGGATGAATTGCCACCGCCACCATCGGAGTTGAATATAGTGGTGTAGAATTTGCACTGAACCCTTATAGGGTTTTAAAACCCTATAAGGGTTAAAATGTATAAGCAAGCACTAACGCAGATTGTCCATTAGGGACATAACGTTTGTAGCAAATATGTGATTGACCCGTAGTGACAAAATGTTTCAAGAAATATTGATTTTCGGAATAGTGTGTTTTTTGTCCCTTAGGGACAAAACGTTTGTAGCAAACATTAGAGCAAAGCTTGATTGTCCCGTAGGGACAAAATGTTTGTAAGAATTCGTTGATTTTTGTTTTGATTTAAATGAGATTTTGATACCATGAGAAGACTACCGGTTTATTTTTTATTAGACACATCGGGCTCTATGTTTGGCGAGCCTATCCAGGCCTTGAACAATGCGCTGAGCGGCATGATAAATACCCTACGCAGCGATGCTCAGGCTGTAGATTCTTTATGGATTAGCATCACAACATTCGACCGTGAGGTGCGCGAGTTGATGCCGCTTACCGAGTTGGTACAATTTCAATTGCCTGAGATTACTTGTCCGCAAAGCGGTCCTACCAATACAGGTAAAGGTCTTGAGATGATTTACGAAAAGGTAAATAGCGAAGTGCGCAAAGGCAACGAAAATCAGAAAGGCGATTGGCGTCCGCTATTATTTTTATTTACCGATGGCAAACCCTCAGACATACAATTGTATCGTGAAATGGTGCCTAAAATAAGGTCTATAAATTTTGCTGCGATTGTAGGTTGTGCCGCTGGCCAGTTGGCCGATGATACAATGCTGAAAGAATTAACCGACAATGTAGTGCACCTCGACACCGCCGATACTGGCACGCTGAAACAATTTTTCAAATGGGTATCTGACACTATCGAACAAAGCAACAAAAGTATGGGCACGGTAGAAAGCGTAGCATTGCCGCCACCACCGCCAGAGGTACATTTGGTTATTTAAGTCAAAATGCAAAAGTAAAAATTCAAAATAGGTAGCAGGCTATTTTATTGCCACCAAATTACAGTCGAACACTATGCAAAAGCCGACAATACTTTTAATACCAGAAAAGACTGACGTTGAATTTGAACAAGTTTTTGCGACTTGGACAAAAGACGGCGGACAAATTAAAAGGCTCGGAAAATATTGGATTAAGGATGAAGAATTAGCAAAACAGCAAATTGCAATTTATGGAAACCAATCCTTTGCATTTGTGTTGGCGCAAATCTATAATGTTGAACTTGTTTCTCCAGACGATACCCTGATTGCAAGACTTGGAAATGAATGGACAAAGCGAACTGTTGAACTAAAGCAAATTGGTCAAATTTCAGAAATTGATTTTCCTATTTTTATCAAACCTGTAATTCCAAAAATCTTTGTTGCCGGGGTATTTCAGACGTTGGCAGACTTTAGAGAAGTGACAAAGGGGCTTGAAGAAAATGAAGAAATTTTAGTTTCAAATATTGTTGAGCATATTCAAGCTGAAGCGAGGAGTTTTATAAAGGATGGAGTTGTTAAGGACATTGCTTTCTACGAAGGTTCTGGAGATTTAGAAAGCGGAAGACATTTTGTTTCTAAATTCATAAATGACAATAAAAGCAAACTTCCGAATGTAGCCGTTGTGGATATTGCCTTTAGTAAACAAACAGGTTGGTTTATTCTTGAATTTAATGCTTGTTGGGGTGCTGGTCTTAATGGTTGTAACGCGGGAAAAGTTATTGACTGCATAATCGGTGCTACGATTAACGGATGATAATTCACTAACCGAAGCAGCAGCGATTTCTTCCTAACGCCAATACATCAGCTAATCTTGATACTTGATACCTAATACTTGATACTAAAAACATGAGACGACTCCCTATTTATTTTCTTATCGACGTATCTGAATCGATGGTGGGCGAGCCTGTACAGCAGGTAGAAGAGGGCCTTGCCAATATTATTCAGGCACTTAAGACCGACCCTTATGCTATTGAAACCGTATGGGTTTCTATCATTGTGTTTGCCGGCCAGGCTAAGACATTGGTGCCCTTGCAGGAGATCATTAATTTCTATCCGCCGCGCTTTCCTATTGGCGGCGGCACCTCGCTCAGCAAGGGTTTGGGCCATTTGATGTATGAGTTGCGCAGCAATATTGTGAAGACTACTTACGAACAAAAAGGCGATTGGAAACCTATTGTGTTTTTGTTTACCGATGGTGTGCCTACGGATGATACAAAAAGTGTGGTGGCAGAATGGAAAGCCAATTGGGCGCGCACCGCCAATCTGGTGGCCGTTTCTTTTGGTACAGAAACCGATACACAAGTACTGCGTGAGCTCACGGACAATGTATTGTTATTTAAAAATACCAATGCAGATGCCTACAAGCAATTCTTCAAATGGGTAACAGATTCGATTAAAACGAGTAGCGAGAAAATAGAAAATAATGGTACGGGCATTGAGTTATCAAAGCTGGATGGCGATATGCTTTCTAAGATTGACCTCTCGAAAGATGCGCCAGCACCGCGTTACACCGATAATAACTTTGTAGTGCTATCGGCAAAATGCCAAAACACCTTGCGACCTTATTTGATGAAGTACCGGAAATCATTGACACCATCTGGCTTTGATGGTATGGAGATGAACACGCTGGAATATAGGCTGGTAGGCGCTTTCCCGGTGGAGCAAAACTATTTTGAACTATCGGATGATAGCGTTGGTCCTACTAAAATACATAGCGATGAATTGATAGGAAGCCCTACCTGTCCGTGTTGTGGCAATCAGATAGGTTTTGCGATGTGCAGTTGCGGACAGATTCATTGTATAGGCAACGAGCAGGTAAGCACTTGTCCGTGGTGTGGCAATAAAGGCACCTACGGCATCGGCGAGGGCGGCTTTGATGTAAACAGAACGCAGGGATAGACCATGGACGCGAAACAATATTTAGAAAAGCTATTTGCAATAAAAAATATACCGGTTACGGATAAGAACCGCAGCTCCTTTGATGGCTTTTGTAAAAATGAACATTTCTTAAAAGCGGTAACGGATATTCTTGCCAAACAAAACTTTCTTATGGATGAATGGAAATTGAAAAACAGGGTGGATGAAATTGTGCGGCAAGCCGTGATGATTCCCAATGGTACTGTGGGCAAGGCTTACCAGGCTATTTTAGATTTTGAAAAATGGAATTGGCAAGATGTTATTGCTTACGAATTAGCCGGTGCTGCGGATATAGGTTTGTCTTTTGATACAGAAAGTAAAACGTTAAGCGGCACGCCCAGCGCGAGCGGCGATATAAAGTTGAATTTTAATTTTAGAATAATAGGCGAAGAAGAAAAAGAAGAATGGCATACACGCACTATTTCGCTCATCATCAATCCAGATCCAAAGTCGCTGTGGAAGGATATTCCAAGCGATAAGGAAGCACAATTCTGGAAAAAAGATAATGTGGCAACGTTCAGCAAGCTGGGCGAAAAGAACTTTGTAGTGGCTTCAAAAAGAGGCCGCTCCCATGCCAATGTTGGCTCTTTTAGAGATGATGATTTTACCTTTGCACATCATGAAAGCAGCGGCTGGAGTATCATTGCAGTGTCCGACGGTGCTGGTAGTGCTACCTTTTCAAGAGAAGGTGCGCGTATAGCTTGCCAGTCTGTTGTCAACTATTTTCAGCAAAAAATAGAAGAAAAAGTATTTAACGAGCTGGACCAATTGCTCATTCGCGCCAATGGCAATGTGCAGGACCAGGATAAAAAAGATTTGAATTTATTTCTCTATAAAAATTTAGGCGGCGCAGCCAAAAATGCCCAAAACCAAATACAGGATTGTGCTACGAGTCTGGAGGCTTCGCTCAAAGATTTTCATGCAACGTTGATTTTTACGCTTGTAAAAAAATACGATTTCGGTTATGCTATTTTGTCGTTTGGTGTGGGCGATTGCCCTATTGCCGTGGTGTACGAACAGCGGTCGGCAGTGAGCCTAATGAATACCATGGATGTGGGCGAATTTGGCGGTGGCACAAGGTTTATAACCATGCCCGAGATTTTTCAAGCCGATAATTTTGCCAGCAGAATAGGCTTTAAAATTGTAAAAGATTTTGATTTTCTGGTACTGATGACCGATGGTATTTATGACCCTAAATTTGAAGTAGAAGCCAATCTGGTGAAGGTTGATAAATGGAATAAATTTATAGACGACCTTGGCGGTGCCAATCAAGATAGCATGAAAGTAAACTTCGACAAAGAAAATACAAACATTGCTACCGAACTGGATAAATGGATGGATTTTTGGAGCCCTGGTAATCACGACGACCGCACATTGGCTATTTTATTTTAATGTTGTGCTGCTGTAAATCCTATTCGATTTAGCCAGTCATTTTTAATATCAAATTATGATTACAAAAACAGTTTCATCCATCATAACCAAAGGCCGTACTTATCAATACGTTGATGATGGTGCGCCTATGCGTGGTGGTATGAAAGATGTCTATTTCAGTCCGGATAAATCTTATGTAATAGCGTTCTACCGCGATTTGCAGGATTTTAATGCCAAAGAACGACTTATAAAAATTGCCACGCAGTATTACGATAGTTTCTTCAAAAGAGAAGGCGGCGAGTACTACAAAAATTTATACTCCTGGCCTACCGATGTGATAGAGCAAGACCGCAGGATAGGCATTGTGGTGCCTACTTACAACAAGAATTTTTTCTTTCAGAAAGGCTATGCTACCAGCGATTTGATAAGAGGAAAAGAGAAAGAAGGGAAATGGTTTGCTTCGCCAAAATTCAGGAACAAGAATTTTCCGTTACGACTTGATGAATCTGAACTAGGTAATTGGTTAAGCTATTTTCAAATAGCCGTAAATATCTCCAGAGGCGTGAAACGCTTACACGCAGCGGGTTTGGCGCACTCCGACCTATCTTATAAAAATGTATTGGTTGACCCCATCAGTAAGTCAGCCGCTATTATAGATATAGACGGATTGGTGGTGCCTGGCCTTTTTCCGCCCGATGTAATAGGCACGGCAGATTTTATTGCACCCGAAGTTTTATCGTCCAAGCATCTGGATATAAAAGACCCCAATCGTAAATTGCCCAATAGGCTTACCGATTTGCATGCTTTGGCAGTGATAATTTATATGTACCTCTTGTATCGCCATCCGCTGAAAGGTGGCAAGGTGCACGACCTCGATACAGAGAAAGATGATTTGCTAAGCATGGGCGAAAAGGCGCTATTTATCGAGCACCCGACCGACCATTCCAACAGGCCTAAATTCAATAACCTGAATCCAAAGGAACTCCCTTGGGCTGATAGCAGAAAAATACCGTATACCGTTGCCGGTCCTTATTTGAAAGTGCTGTTTGACAGGGCTTTCATCGATGGCTTGCACAACCCTCAGCAGCGGCCTACGGCAAATGAGTGGGAAGAAGCATTGCTGAAAACGACCGACCTGATGCAGCCTTGTGCCAATGCAAGGTGCGAGCAAAAATGGTATGTGTTTGATAATACCAACAATCCAAAATGTCCGTTTTGTGGCACGCCGCATAAAGGCACATTGCCGGTTTTAGATTTGTATTACCAATTTAAAGAAGGCGTGTGGCGCCCCGAAAACCATCGGTTGATGGTATATCATAACCAATACCTTTTTCAATGGCATGCCAATAGAAATTTGATACGCAACGAAAAGCTGACACCCGAAGATAAAGTGCCCGTAGGCTATTTCACCTTCCATAATAATAAGTGGATGCTGGTCAATCAAAAATTAAATGGCTTAAAAGATATTACAGAAGATAAAGAAATACCTTTGGGCGAAATGGTGGAATTGACCAATGGAAAAAAACTATTGTTGTCGAAGGAAGAGGGCGGAAGAGTTGTAGTTATTACCTTAGCTAATCAGTAAAAATTAAGATTTTTTAATACACATCAAAAATGGAAACGAGTATTCTCGATTTACACCCAGGCTTAGTTTGGGGATTTGCAATTCTGGTAGTTATCATGCTACTGTTGGATTTAGGTATCTTTAATAAGAAGAGCCACGTAGTAACCTCAAAAGAAGCCACGATATGGTCCGTGGTGTGGATCTCACTGTCCATGGCATTCTCTGGTGTAGTGTATTGGGTATTCAATCAGGATGCTGGCGGCCATGCTGTAGCCGTTGAAAAATTCACACAATATCAGGCTGCTTACTGGATTGAAAAAGCGCTATCCATTGATAACCTGTTTGTATTTATATTGGTATTTGGCTATTTTAAAGTGCCTAAACATTTGCATCACAAAGTGCTGTTTTGGGGCATTATAGGCGCGCTGGTATTCAGGGCTATTTTCATCTTTGCAGGTGTGGGTATCATCAATATCACCTACATCAAAAGCAGTGTAGGCTGGTTAGGTAGCACAGAGCCTATAAATGTAGTACTGACTATTTTTGGTTTGTTCCTGATATATGCCGGTATCAAATCCTGGGGCGGAGGCGATGATGAGGAGGATAAAGACTTCTCCAATTCTGCTGGTGCCAATTTGGTAAAAAGGCTGTACAAAGTAAGCGACAATTATGACGGCGATAAATTCTTTACCATACAGAACGGTGTGAAAATAGCCACGCCACTTTTAGTAGTAGTAGCCGTAATAGAATTTACAGATGTAATCTTTGCGGTAGATTCTATCCCAGCTATTTTCGCTATTTCCAAAGACCCATTCATTTTGTACACCTCCAATATCTTTGCGATATTAGGCTTGAGGTCTTTGTATTTCCTGCTGGCCAATTTCATTCACATGTTCAGCAAACTGCCTTATGGATTGGCGGTGATATTGACCTTCATTGGTGTGAAAATGATTATTTCACCATGGATTCATATTTCTTCACCTATTTCATTAGGCATTGTAGGCGGCGTATTAATCATCGCTGTTTTACTTTCGGTAATGTTTCCCGATAAAAAGACGGATGAAGAAGTGATAGAGGACATGACGGAAGATAAGTTGTAGTGGACTAAATTTGTTTATAAAAAACTCCTGCTTTTTAAAAGGCAGGAGTTTCTTATTGTAGTTACGGCTCAGCTGCCATTAAATGTTATATTTCTAAATAATTCCTCCGCCCATTGTCGATCGTTTGCGCTTGCGAAAGAAATGACGCAAACGAGGATTATGTTTCCTGCTGTTTTCGTACTTTTCAAATGCCATGCATCTTCTGTATGTTCTACTTTAGGTTCCGCATTTTGGAGTGAGTTTCCTAAAATTGACGGATCTCCGGTTACTTTGAGTATTGAAAAATATAGCATCCGACTCCCATCTTCATTGGTATATTGCCAAGAGTCATCATTGACGATTAACTCGAAAGATGAATCGACCGGTATTTGCCACTCACTTAAGTATTTTGAAACTTGCTTCTTTTTATTCTTTAAAAAACCAAACATAGTAAAACATTTAATCAAAGATATACAACCTTTTGCCCCCACACTAGATTACTTGGGGAACTAACTATCCTTAGTTTTTCCCTATAATAAAACCGACCACGAAGTGATTGTCTATATGATGAAGATAAGTTTTAAGGTAATGGTGCAAAAAATAGTTGGTGTTAAATTGGCTTAAAGAGCTTTTATTAGCGCTGTAAATCAGAAGAGGACTCAAGCGCTGCTGGAGAGCAACTTGACAGCAATATGATTTACCACGAA
>PJTT01000364.1_pt1 | contig 42773 bp, 30 predicted proteins | sample 1512261 | NCBI WGS metagenome assembly PJTT01 (sample SAMN08177685, study PRJNA422409) | Soil metagenome, whole genome shotgun sequencing project. | isolation source: Soil (2) enriched on wood chips | place: USA: Madison | collected 2015-01-15
ATTTTCTACGCAGGTTTTCGCGGGCGATTAAGGTAAGTTCGGTAGGCGAAAGTCCGGGTGGCGTTCCTAATTTTTCATGAAAAAGTTGCGCAATATCTTCTTTGCTTTTGTGCATCGCCGGTGTTACAATATGATATGGCGGCTCGCCATCCAATTGCTGTATATATTCGCCGAGGTCGGTTTCAACAGACTCGATATTATGAGCCTCGAGAAAACTATTGAGATGAATCTCTTCAGTCACCATCGACTTAGACTTGACTACCGTTTTCGTTTTTTTCTTCTGGCAAATTTCTAAAATAGCCTGCTGCGCTTCTTCTACCGTCTCTGCCCAAATAATTTTACCACCGCGCTCTATCAGGTTTTTCTCAAATAGCTCCAGATTTTTATCCAGGTTTTCAATCGCTTTCCACTTAATATTTTTAGCTCTTTTGCGCGCCAGTTCCAATTCTGCAAACTGCTCTTTACCGCGCACTACTGCTGCATTGTACTTGTCAATGTTGAATGCAATTTTGCGCTTATGCTCGAGGTCATTTGCTTTCTCTTCACTCTTCGATAAAAATACTTCCTGCTCGCTGCTATACATGTGTTTTACTATTTTACTATTGTCTAAGATAGCAATAAATTTTTGTCTTTTGGACTGATAGATTACAACTGGCTTTCTGCTTTTTCGCGTTCGATATACTCCTCTACAATTGTTGCAAATGCAGCTTCATTGCCGAGAAAGGTAACGGCTACAGGCACCACTACAATGGGTATATTCCATTCGCGAAGCGTTTCGGCATGAATAGCCAATCTAACTGCATCTTTTTCCGTAGTCACTATCATTTTATCTGCCGCGTCCCAGCCTTGAAATGTCTGCCTTATTTCTTCCAGATTGTTGCGGCTAAAATAGTGATGGTCGGGATAGCGCAACAGATGCACATTAGCCGCTTGCTGTTTTAAATAGGCAACCAACGGTTCTGGCTTTGCAATGCCGCAAGCCAACACAATATTTGCCGTAGGCGCAATAGCAACAGGCAGCCCCGTAAAAAAATCTACAGGCTGGCTATAATTGATACCGGTAAAAAATACCTGCTGATGCGGCAACGGATTGATATTCTTTACAAATTCATTCTTTGCAGTTTCAGAGATATTAAGCGGGCATTTTGAAACAATGATTACGTCCGCTCTGCTACTGGCTTTGCGGCTTTCGCGCAAGCCGCCAAAGGGCAAAATATAGTCGGTATAAAATGGCTTGCTATAATCAGTAATAAGAATATTCAGGCCGGGCTTTACGGAACGATGCTGATAGGCATCATCCAGCAACACTACATCTATATCTGGTCTGCGCGCCAGTAACGACGGTATCCCCGTCATTCTATCTTCACACACACTTACCACGACATCCGGGAATTTCTTGTGAAACTGCATCGGCTCATCGCCAATGTGTGTTGCATCTGTAGCATCATCCGCTACGCGAAAACCTTTGGTAAGCCTTTTATAGCCGCGGCTCATGGTACTTACCTGATAGCGGTATTGCAACATGCGAATGAGGTATTCGATATGCGGGGTTTTGCCCGTGCCGCCCGTTGATAAATTGCCTACACAAATTACCGGCACGCTAAAAGACACCGACGACATGAAACCCGCATCATACAACTTGTTGCGCATCCAGATAATGATGCCATACAAAAGGGAAAAGGGATATAGTAAAGGGCGCAGCAAGCTGGCTATTATGGATAAAGGGCTCATGTAGAAAATAAAAAGCGAAGTTAAGTTTATCGCCCCAAAAACAAAGAACCGGCTGTCTTGCGACAACCGGTCTTGTTATTATGAAAAAAGCCTCGTTGATTAATGTGCAATTACCAATTTGCGCGCCATGCTACCTTTAGCAGAAAGTACATTGATAAGGTAAGTACCTGATGCAAGTGCTGATGTATTTACACTCCAGGTATGCTTGCCTGCGTTCAATTGCTTGTTGGCTACCTCTTGTACAATTTGGCCGGCAATGTTGGCTACTACCACTTTGATGTTTGCTTTTTGCGTCAGCAGCAATTCAATATTAGCAGTGCTGGTGGCCGGATTAGGAAACAGGTTCAGTTCGCCTATTTTTTCGCCCATACCTACCGGCTTAGAACCGGATGTTTCTTCCAGCAAAAATTCTTCCATGATATGTGTCAGATAGGTATTATCCAACTGACCATTACCTGCTATTTTTCCTGCGAAAGCATTATCTGCATTGTCTTCTGCACCTACCCATACGTCCATTGGTGTGTGGTTACCCGGTGTGCCACCTGCAAGTGTGCCATTGCCATTTACCAATGGATTGGAACCATAAGATACCACGATACGACGACCTGCAGTATCTACGCGTGGCCATAATTCTGCACGGCCCTGGAATGTGTAAGTTGTATAATTAGGATACCAGCCATTTGGCGAAGTAGTACCAAAGTCAATATCGCCGCGCTGTATACCGGTAGGGTTAGCAAATGTTGTAGCTGTTGCTGCGCCACCTGAAGATGCATCGATACCGCCTTGGCGCGGTCCCATTGCATACGTACGAATCATGGTACCATTTTCCTGTGCATCATTTTGGTCGTGCAAACCTACGATGGCAGTACCGCCACATTCGTGGTCAGAGCTGGAGAAGATCAATGTTTTAGATGCATCATCAGCCAGCAGTTTACGCCCTTGTGCAATGGCGTAGTCGAATGACAATACTTCTTTGATTAAATAGTCTGAACCATAAATACTATCGTGACGCGCTGTAGTAGGCGTGGCAGCATAAGTCGCTTCGCCACCACCAACATAAGAACGCTTGTCTGCATCAACTGTATATCTGTTTCCACCTTCGCCGGCTATTACCGTTATACCGCCGCTATTCGCATGTTCCAAGTGATCAATACGACCGCCCTCTACCAATAAGAAGAAACCTTTTTCACCACCTTTGGCACGCAATACTTTAATCGCCATTTCAGTCATCTCTGGAAGTGATGGCTCCCATGCTGCATTCATCTGGCGGTCTTGCTCATAGTTGTTATGACTGGCATTAAACAAGCCTATTAATTTAGCGTCGTTATCTGGTGTAAAGGCTGTGGTGTCCAGATTCAACAAGGCATCGCGGCTGTTAACGTGCATATAGCCACGGCTCTCCGCAAGCGATACCAGATTAACGCTGTCCGTTCTTCTGCCAGTTATCACTACATTGTTGCCCAAGGCATCCAGTACTGGTGCGCCTGATGCATCCAATACTGTATCACGGTATTGCTTTGGCAAGAAGTGACGTGCACCACCACCCAATATTACATCTATTTCCACACCAACTTTTGGCTCCGGCAATTCCCAGTCACGGGCTTCGTCATAAGGTGCAATCAAAGATGCACTGCTGTTGAAAATTTCTTCGTACTGCGCTTGTGTACTGGAAATATATTGTGCTGCGATATAGTCCTCTAAATCGCGAAACCAAATGTGGGAGCCGAATGTAGCGGGTGTAGCATGTGTAACACGTGTAGAAGTAACCAGACCTACTGCATAGCCCGCTTTCTTTGCTTTCTCTAAAATAGTCTCAACAGATTCGCCCTCGCCTACATTGAAAGAAATAGCTTCATTGTCCAATTTACCATTCACGCCGCTCGCATAAGCTGATGCACCGGGACCAGAATCGGTAATCCAGGAGTTAAGACTATGTGTGGTAAGTGTACCGTTGTATTTCAACTTGTCTAAGGCTAATATATGAAAGCCGGCATCGTCGGTAAAACGCTTACCAGGCGTGCCTTGTCCTAAAGACATACGTGCAGCAGTTTTAGCAGAAATACCAAAACCATCGCCTATATACATGATTACATTTTTGGGTTGCGCACTTTGGGCAAATGCATTAACGCCCAGCGCCATCGCCACTCCTACTGATAAAAGATGTTTCATTACTTATTGTTTTAGAGTGCGGCAAAGGTCATCGCCCTGCATTATCAAAAGGTTATTTGCAGCTTATGCTTTCATGTAGAAATTAATAAGGCTATATGAAGATGGCATTATCATTTCATGAAGAATAGCCGGCACAGCAGCATTTGATTTATAAAAAAATTTCTTTTGCAAAAAAGAACAGTGGTTATGAAAAAAATATGGTTTGTAATAGCGGCATTGCTGGCGACAAATGTGATGGCCAAAGAAAATGTTTTTGAAATACCGGCGGAGCATATGCCCGTAAAAATGCTGGCTCACAATAAAGAAACATTGGTGGTAACAACTCAGTCTGTATCAAGATTAGTGAAAGGAAAACCTGAAGTAATTGTTGCAGCAGGTGGCATTACTGATGCGGTTGTAACCGGCAATGAACTTTGGCTGGCGACCTATAAAGGCGTACAAAAATATGAGCTGGGCAAGAAGGCTATTTTAAAACAAACCTATTTTCATGATGTACGCATTGCCGCATTAGCGTTGGATACTTACCATCGTTTGTGGGTGGCCACTTCCTTCAAAGGTGTGTTTATGCAACAGGCAGACAGCTTTGAAAAGAAAGTAAATATACCCGGCGCCTACTCTCTTGCCTGCACACCGGATAGCAATATCTGGGTAGGAACCAATGTAGGCTTATATCGTATCGCGGCAAATGATTTCAGTACCACGCGTTATGCCGAAGAAGGTTATAGCGGTTATGAACTACCCGACAATCTCGTGGAAAGATTATATGCCGATGATGCTTCGAATGTATGGGTGGTTATGCCGGATAATATTTCGTTCAAAAGCAATAAAAAATACCAGGGCGAGCTGCCTTCCTACGCGTACGTGGGCGACAAAAACAACGAACTGAAAAAGATTGTAACGCTCAAAGGCTCTTCTTATCTATTCATCACGCAAAAGGGTATGTATTTTCTGCCATCGACTTCTTTGAAAGAAGAACATCATCATGGTGGCAGCGAAATATTTTCGGGCGATGATGCACAGGCCTTTGCCATCAACGGTAAACATGTAAGCATGCCATCCAAACTGGCGAACGCTGCGGTGCAATATGCAGAGCGCGTGGGCAACGACCTCTATTTTGTTACAGAAAAAGGCGGCTGGAAGATAAAAGAGAAGGATTTCATAAAACAGATTACCAGGAAGTAATTACGCTGCGTATTTAGTATTTTTGAGCATATCAACCCACTGTGGAATATGTCAAAAACGGCAGTAGTTACCGGCGGCTCCGGGCTTATAGGTGCAGCACTTTTAGAACGCTTATGTGCTGCAGATGCGTATAGTAAAGTCAAAGCCTTTGTGCGAAAGCCTTTGGCATTTACCCATCCAAAGCTGGAGCAGATTATAGTCGACTTTGATAATATTCACTCTTTCGAAGAAGACATTGCCGGCGATGATTTTTTCAGTTGCCTTGGTACTACCAAAAGCAAGACGCCCGATCAAAAAGAGTATTATAAAATAGACCATGACTATCCCGTGCAGATGGCTGAAATAGCCGCCCGTAACGGGATGCAGCAGTTTCATATCATCAGCAGTATTGGTGCCAATGCCCGTTCAAAAATATTTTACACGCGCATGAAAGGTGAAACCGAACGCGATGTAGCGGCCATACCTTTTCGCTCGGTTCATATATACCGACCCTCTTTTTTAAGTGGCAACCGCAAGGAGCAAAGAGCGCTGGAGAAAATAGGCCTTATGATATTTGAACTTATCAAACCTTTACTGAGAGGACCTTTCAGAAAATACAGGGCTATTAATGCAGGTGTAATCGCCGAGGCTATATTGGTCAATGCAGCCGAAAATAAGCAAGGTCTTTTTATCTACGAATCAGACGAGATACAAAAAATAGGGACATCGCAAAAAGCATAAATTCTCACACTTTTTGCGAAGCCCCTTTTATATTATCTGAATCGAAACCTTAATGGTCGTGCACACCCAGCTCGGTATGGATGCCATGTGCTGCTAATACCTCCGCAGCCTTATCGGCATCACTTGCATTACCTTGAAATATCAACAGTATTTTTCCTGCGTCCAAATCGGTTTGGTATTTCTTTTCCAGTTCGTCTTTTTTCAATCCGCCAATAGCCAGCGCAGAGATAACGCCACCGCCTATAATACCCATATCAAGACCTGCAATAGCACCTGCAAGCGCACCCATACCGAATAAAAATCCGAAACCCGGAACGGCAAGCAAGCCAAGCCCCGTAAGCAATCCAAGAGAAGAACCCGCCAGAGCGCCAATGCCCACGCCTTTCGCAGCGAGCGACATATCCGTAGCGTTGTCCGTCATTTCTTTGTCTTCGTACGCGGAGCCGATGAGCGACATGTTTTTAGACGGAAGCCCGGCTTCCCTCAATATTTTCAATGCATCTAACGCTTTGGAATGGTTGTCGTAAATACTGATAATCGTTTTCATTTTATAGCTATTTTATTGATTTGTATAATGGCAACAAATCAAAAGGAAAAATGGACGAGTGATGATTGGGCATTAACATGGGCTTAAAAAAAGAGTTTTCCCTGCCAATCTAATAAAAAAGCGACCATCTCCCGACGGTCGCTGATACATAATTTACTTAGGTATTTTACTCACTATACCTGAAACACACCTGCTTTCCATTCGCGCTCGATGGGTGCGTGGTTAGCAGCGGCAATACCTTCGGATATTACCTGACGTGTTGCCAACGGATCAATGATATCATCTACCCATAGCCTTGCTGCGGCATAATAGGCCGAGGTTTGGCTATTATAGCGATCGGTAATTTTATCCAATAACTCTTTTTCTTTTGTGGGGTCTATTTCTTCGCCTTTTGCCTTTAATGAAGCAACCTGTATTTGCAATAAAGTTTTAGCAGCCTGCTCGCCACCCATAACGGCTATTTTAGCATTAGGCCAGGCATAGATAAAGCGCGGATCGTAAGCCTTGCCACACATCGCATAATTGCCGGCGCCATAACTGTTACCAATCACGATGGTTATCTTTGGCACTACAGAATTAGCCACTGCATTCACCAGCTTAGCACCATCTTTAATAATACCGCTCTGCTCGCTGCGCGTGCCTACCATAAAGCCGGTAACATCTTGCAGGAATACCAATGGTATTTTTTTCTGATTACAGTTCTGAATAAAACGGGCAGCTTTGTCGGCGCTGTCGTTGTAGATTACGCCACCCAATTGCATTTCTTTTTTACCACTCTTTACAATCGTACGCTGATTGGCCACAATACCTACCGCCCAGCCTTCGATGCGCGCGTAACCACATACGATGGTCTTGCCATAGTCCTGCTTGAATTGGTCAAACTCAGAATTATCTACCAGTCGCTCAATCACTTCCACTACATCGTAAGGTTTGTTATTATCCACCGATACGATGCCGTAAATATCTTTCGGGTCTTTTGTAGGTGCAGCAGGTGTAGCACGGTCAAAGCCGGCACGCGGTTGCTCCCCTATTTTATCCATAATGCGACGCACCTGATTGAGGCAGTCTGCTTCGTTCTCAAATTTATAGTCGGCAATGCCGCTGATTTCTGTATGCATTTTAGCACCGCCCAGCGATTCTGCATCTGCATCTTCGCCAATTGCAGCCTTTACCAGATAAGGTCCTGCCAGAAAAATAGAGGCATTATTTTCTACCATCAATGTTTCGTCGCTCATGATGGGCAGGTAAGCACCACCTGCAACGCAACTGCCCATTACGGCTGCTATTTGCGTAATACCCATCGCACTCATTTGCGCATTATTGCGGAAGATGCGGCCAAAATGTTCTTTATCCGGAAAAATTTCATCCTGCATCGGCAGGTACACGCCGGCGCTATCTACCAGATAAATAACCGGCAGCCTGTTTTCCATCGCCATTTCCTGCAAGCGCAGATTTTTCTTGCCCGTAATAGGGAACCAGGCACCTGCTTTCACCGTATAATCATTGGCCACAATAATACATTGACGTCCGCTCACATAACCAATGCCTGCCACGGTGCCACCTGCCGGACAACCACCTTCTTCTTTGTACATATCATAACCTGCGAAGGCGCCTATTTCGGTAAAAGTACTGTCTTTGTCTATCAGGAAATTGATACGCTCGCGCGGCGACATTTTGTTTTTTGCTTTCGCTTTTTCCAATGCCTTTTTGCCACCGCCTTCGGCTATTTTAGCCAGGCGTTGTTTCATCTGGCTGATGGCCAGGCGCATTGCATCATCATTTTTGTTAAACTCAAGATTCATATAATCAGCCGTGATTTTTTGTGATGGTAATAAGTGGTAAAAATAAGGTTTCTGAATTACTATTGAAAAATAGCCCTGTTTTCATTTCAGGTTGAATCAATTTGTAGTAAATGATTTGGATAAACAGGCAGTGGTGAACTGCTTAATTGGCCGGGGACAAATGGTTGTAAAGCTGTATCTTTGCCGCCGGTTCTTTGACAGGGTGATTTCTATTGAAAACACATCCTTCAATATGGTACAGCAAAACGGGGCCGCCCGGTTTTGACAGCATCATGGCGGGGAAGGTGTAAGCATGCAGCGCGTTGTGTAATTAGCGCTTTAATCTGAATACTCAAAATTCAAATGGCAATACTCAGTATGCCATGGCTGCCTAATCAGTGATTAGTTAGTCATTAGGGCCGCCCGGGATGGTTTATCTGTTACCAAGCCCCGCCGCCGACTCAAAACAAAAACAGGTTGCTGTTGCAGAAGGCTGTGCCTGCAACTTAAGACCATTCAGCTAAGCGATGGTTCGGTTTGTCCGCTCCCTGACCATCGCCGACAACCAATAACGGAATAAGCATGTAGAAAGCTTTTTCAACCGATGTTTGGACGCGGGTTCGATTCCCGCCGGCTCCACAAAGTAACAACAAAACCCGCTCCTGTAGCGGGTTTTGTTGTTTTTAAACAATAGCTTTTTCTCGTAAGCAAGCGTTGCAAAATCAAGTTTCAGTACGCTGGTTAACGGACATAATAATCATACACTGTCTTCGCAATATCAGCAATTATAGCTTCGCCTTTCTCAAAAGGCTCGGCGGCATCGCGCACAAAAACTGCGATGTAAATTTTCTTGTTCTCTGGTAGTTCTATAATGCCAATGTTGTTGATAGCGCCTGTTATGCCCTGGTCGTTGGTAAAGGATGTTCCTGTTTTTTGTGCTACTACAACACCTGCAGGTAATCTTCCTTTCAATCTTTTATCGCCGGTTTTGCTATTGGCCATTGTGTTGTATAGCCATTTAGTGTTTTCTTTATTTAATATTTTACCTTGTTCAAACTCACGTAATACTTGTACGGCGACGGTTGGTTTTATCTTGTTTACAAATTGCGCGGACCAGTTTTGATGCATATCGTTTTCATTATTTTTGATAATAAACCCTTCATCACTATCCATAAACTCTTGCACCGTTTCCGTACCGCCGATAAGCGTCAATAACACATCGGTTAAGTTGTTGTCGCTTTCTGCTACCATCCATGTCATGGCCTCTTCCAGTGTGATGCTTACATTGCCATTAGGATGTTGCTTTCTAAAAGGGCTCCAGGTATTTTCTCTCAACTCGGCTTTCTTTATCAACAGTTTTTGAATCATCGACAGTTCGCCTTTCTCTACCTTATGCAAAATAGCCAGTGCAATAGGAAATTTCACCGTGCTCAACATCGGATAAAGCTTATCGCCGTTTATAGAAAGTATCTTGCCATCATCTGGCCCAATGACGGCTATTCCTACATCAGCCTTTTTATCTGCAGCAATTTGTTCAATTCTTTCTTTCAAATCATTTGCAGTTTTTGGCGTAGTAGAATTTTTCTTAATCAAGTTTGTCTTCAAAATAATAGCCCTAACGGCTTCTTCAAAATAATAGGCAATATCAAAATTTTCATAGGTTTGATTTTCCAGAACGACAATACTGGCGTGGGTTTCGGGGTAGTAAAGATTTACAGCCGTAAAACCCTCTCCGGGATGGTAGCCGGTGTGTCCTATTTCCTTAAAACCATTTTTATCATTGATGCGCAAACCGTAACCATAACCAATTGCATCTTGGCCAAACAAAGGATGACCAGCATTAATGTTGTAGTTTATCATCAAATTATATGTCGCCGGCTTTAGTATCTTGCTATTATGCAGGCAGTCATTCCACTTGGCTAAATCAGCAGCGGTAACTATTAAGTGACAACCAAAATAGTCCGCAGGATTAAAGCTGATATTGCTGCGCAGCAAGTGTTTGCCATCGTTTTGTATGGTGTGTCCTTTTGTAAGCAATGCTTGACTTTGTTTGGTATAATAAGCACTATTAGTCATACCGCAATGCCCGAACAACGATGTAACCAGTTGCGCAAAGGTCTTTCCAGACTGTCTTTCTAATATCTGCCCTGCAATAGAATAGCCAATATTGGAATAGCTAAAATCCTTTCCTGTAGTGAATTTCAAAGGCTTATTGATATCAAAAGATTCTAAACCAGAAGTATGGTTAAGCAAGTGATGCACTGTAACCGTATCTGCCCACGTATATTTAAAGTCAGGTAAATATTTTCGAATAGGAACATGCAAATCAATAGTACCCTTTTCTACTTCGAGCATGATGAGCGTCGCTGTTACCTGCTTGGCGATGGACATGGTAGAAAACTTATCATCAATCTTAAGTGGCGTCTTCTTATCAAAATTCGAATAGCCGTAAGCTTTTGAATACAAGATTTTTCCGTCTTGCGCAATAAGCACAACTCCGTTGAAACCACGTGGCTGCTTGACTTGTAGCAAACTGTCAATTTGATGTATATACTCCTGCTGCTCATGCGCTTTGGAAGCGCAGCTTAAAAATAGTAAAGTAACCGCTACGCTGAGTAGTTTCAAAAGTTGGTTCATTTGGAAATAAATTTCTATAGCTGATTATAAACCAAATATAGAATTAAACCATCTTTCAATGATAGGGTATCGTTAATCCGTCTGCAACTTTCTTTTATTCGTAGGCGTTTTTTGAGTAGAAGTTGTTAGTTGATGTAGGTTCTAGCACCAATTTCATTTTTTAATCAATCTTAATAATACTTAATCACACGCTTGCACAACATTGGCGTAGATACTGCTACGCTTCCATCTTCATGCTGCGTTGTAGTGATAGATAGGCAAGTAATCCAGTTGTTATGTGCATCGTATTGATAGGTACTTTTGGAAACTTCTACCTGCTTGCTTAGCCCGTTATACACTACTTTTTCTTCTACTACATTGTTCCAATCATCATAGGTATAGGTCTTGGAATAGCCGTTGTTGCTGGTGTGCTTTATCTTATTACCCATTGTGTCATACTCATATTGGTTAGTGGTGTACATGGCTCCGCTCTGGTAATCATACGTAACTTCTTTCTTGTTTTTACCAGCACTATTTAGCGTTATCTCGGTGTATTTGTCGAGCACATAAAAATCTTCGTAGTCTTCAGGTCGTTCAAAGTTTTGCTTTTCTGTCTTGCCATTTTCATGAATGTACCGAACGCGACTACCGCGACCGGCTACCACTATTTCTTTCCCATCTTCATCAATTGGCATATAGTATTCTCTCAGCATTCTACCCGATGCGTCATATTCAAATTCTTCCTCCGCTTCCTTTCTTCCGGTTGCGTACCAATAATGTTCTGTCTTTGCATGCTTATCTCCAATGTAAAAATACTTTGTGGTCAAATACATAGAGTCCTTTCCTGTGGCTTCGTTCAGGAATATTACATACAGCTTCGTTCTGTTGCCATTTTTATCAAATTCACTATGATGGTTCCAACCATCGCCATAATACCGAGCTGTATCTTTATTGTTATTTTTCAGGGTATAGTATAGCTCTGTAATTGATTTTATTGCAGGCTTTTTCTTGTCTGGAAAGTTACCGGTGCTATAATTTTTCAAAGCTGCATTCTTCTTCGCCAGATAAACATCATAGTCTTCGTTGATCACGGAATCGGCCATAGGCCAGTAAATGAAAGGTTTTGAATAGTGCTTCTTTCGGCTGCGCTCCTGCACCTCCTTGCTGTCTCTAATTTCTGCTACCGGCGCTATATACACACTTGGATAGGCCAATTGTGGGTCAATAAAGTTTTTGGGAGAAGGTTCCACTAAAGGTACCAACTCTTTTGGCGGCGGTGGTGGTGGCTTCTGCTGCTTTTCAGTGGCAGCTTTTTTCTTCTTAACTGGCTTTTTATTTTGAGCAAAAGACGCATTGCCTGCAAGGCTTAGCAACATTACTGCAATGAGGTATTTCTTGTTCATGGAGGATGTTTACTGCTATTATTTTTCTTCGACTAAAAAAGTAATTTCCAGCCTATCTTTTTCCCTTGCGCTTGCTACGCGCCTCCGCTTCCTCTGCTTCTTTGGCGGCTTGTTTTACCGCCTCTACCGCCTCATCGCCTGCATCTACCACATCTTCACTATCATACGTTTCTTCTACATTTGTATCTGTTGCATTAGCAATTAGTCTAAGCTCTATCTTATCACCCACTACTTCGTAGGAATAAGTCCCCACAAGGCTTTTGGGCTCTACGCAATCACCGGCCATTCCCGCTATGCCTTCTTTAAATGTAATTTGTTGCTCCGCTTCTTCGTCGTAGTTTCCACTCATACCATAGCAATCATTACCTGTTTCAAAGCGACGGTCATTATCAAATTGTATGAAATGAAATTTAGCTTGCTCTTCCGGCAGGTTCAGCTTTTTGGCTTTGCGCAATACTACCAAAGTCCCGTCCTGGCTATTTTCAATCTTCCAGGTTGAGTTTGGAAAAGGACTGTCTTGCGCTTGTGTAGTTGCGATAGACAAGGCAGCAACAAAAAATGCTAATACTATTTTCATGTTTTTATTCTTTGTTTAAAATTTTGTCGTTAATAAATTAAGGTGCTATTCAGTTATTGCTTCGGCAATCATTTTTTATTGCGCTTACTATCGCACTCATACCGCTCCTTCCATGCAGGCTGAATAACCATTTTCTCTTCTTTGCCCTCAATTGTAAAAATATCCTTGAGCACAGCCATGTCTTCGTAGTTCTGAATACCGATGAATGTTATGTCATGGCAAGGTACACCATCTACCAGCGTTGTTTCATCTTCCTGCGTTTCATCGTCTTGCGAGCCAATAGTGACGCGTATTGTATCGCCTACAGCATAGCCTTTGGTAAGTATAGCCATGCTTATCAATTCGCCACGGCCCATACTATTTACCTTATCGTAATTTTCATCTATCCATGCTACGCTCAGTATTTGCTTCTTATCTGTTGTATCTGCTGATTTTTCGGCATACCGCTTTGACTCCCTAAATTCTTCGTCCAACATGAGTCGCAAGCCTACAAGCGGCGCTGGGCTTGCCGTTGGACTGGCAGATATAGCAGGCTGTTCTATTTTTTTAGGGGGTAAGTCGGCATTAGGTATTGCCTCTTTCTTTTTGTCTTGCTTCAAATTGCTTTGCGCAAATAGCAAAAACAATGGCAGAAAGTACAAGTATGTTTTATTCATGAAGATTCTTTTTATAAACTTATTATTCTTCCATTTCCGTCAATGAAAATGCATTGACTTTATAGCCATTCGGTGTTTTTGTTAATGCTGTTTTGGCAAGCATTTTTTTGATTGTGCCGTTGGCAAATGTTATTTTCCATTCTTCTTCGTAACGCATATAATCGATACCATGTGTGCTCGTACCTTTTCCAAATTCAATCTTGTCAAAGCCGTTAAAGAATGCAATATCTCTTTCTATAGCAGCTTGAACACCAGCAGTCGCATGCCTTTTCGCATCTTTGTATCGCTTACCATAAATAGCATACTTAAATCTGTCGTAGGTTTCCAGACCTGTCAGTTTTGATACATAGCCTAATGAATTAGGGTCTTTCGACAATTCGCAACGAATTGTACCGTCTTCGGTAGTTATGATTACTGCATCGCTCTTGTATTGCACCTCGGCAATCGACTGTGTATTTTCTTCCCTTTGCTGTTTCTCTGTTTTATTAATGATGCGCAGTACTCTATTTTTAGCGTCGTACTCATTAATGAGGCTACGGATTTCTACCACCTTATCCTGATAGGATATTTGTTCTTCTTCCAGCAGTATAAATGCCTTTGGATTCAGGACTATTTTCATTTCACGCCATATGTAAGAGCTGCTACCTTTACTGTACCATTCCGTCATTGTACTGTCGGTGTAGATATATTTTCTATCGCCATACTGCTCTTCCGTTTTGCGATAGCTCGCTGTATCTTCTTGTGCCACCTCGTCCCAATCTTTTTCATAACTAAAATAGTCGTACAGGTTTTCTTGCTTGTAAAGACTATCGTCTACATAATAACGAACTACATCTTTATCTTTAAAATTCAAATATTTGTTGGTTTTAAAAACGTTATGCGCCGTTGTCAGCAAGCGTTCCTGCTTGTTTGGCATATAAGGGCTTAACGCCACATCTTTCTGTGCGAAAGCTTGCAACATCAATAAACTAAACAAAACCGCCAAGAAACTATCTTTCATACACTATTGCAATTCAAAAATTTAGGTACAACACTATTTATTGTTGATTAATGATGGCACGTATCTCATCCGCAATCGCTGAAGCATTCTTCGACCTGCCTACTCTTTCTATAAGTGTTATTTTCTTATTGCCTTGCAGATACACGATAACATCTGTTCCATTGTGGAAGCCCATTTGCAGGTGCCTCAGCAATTCAAAACTTCTGATTTCAGCAATAGAAAATTCCTTTTTCAACAGACCAAAATAAGACCTGCTTATCGTGCGTTTTTGCAAGTTGATTTCCATTTGTTGCGCAAATAGCCGGGACAATGCAATCAACAACACCAGTCCGAAAACAGCATAGCCTATTTGTATTTTCCCACCTCTGAAAGAGGCAAGCATAAGCACTGTAAACCAGAAAACGCCGAATAGCAGCGCAAGGTATCCAATGCGCTTAGACTTGTAGCCATCTGCTGTTTGCACAAAATGGGTATAGTTCATCTCCGTATATTTTCTCAAAGAAAACTAAACTTGAAGTGCAGACAGGTGGCTAATTTCTATTCGTTGCTGTTACATAAGAATCCGTTGATTTTACCTGTATTTTTGAAAATAGACTTATATACAAGAGCCGGCTATTCTACTCATTAAGGTCGGATATATAATGATAGTGCAACTCTTCCACCAAAACCAACTCATCATTTGCGCCTGGCACCAATTTCCTTTCTATTATCAAACGTCCATCGCTATTGTACTTAAATTCATTGCGCGAATCGAATCTGGTGCCGGTTGTGTAATTGTAAGCGATTACATGACCTGCTGCATCATATTCGTAGCTGTATGCTGTATTGGTACTTCTGTCTTTATGCTTGTAGGTAAACCGCAACACCTTCCCTTCAGCGTCATGCTCATAACAGTTAAAATGCATCGTGTCGCCTTCCATAACCACTGCCGTTTCTTTACTACCAGGCAAATGAAGGTTGCCAAACTCATCGTAGTAAGGTTTTACAGGCTTGTATTTTGGATCATAAGTTGTGTACGCATTATAGTTTATAGTGCCGTCACTACCTTTCATACTTTCTTCCACCACTTGTCCTTTACTATTGAATTTGTAGGTATAAAAATCCTGATCCTTTTTTATCCAATCTCCTTTAACTTTTTTGTAAAGGGTTGACGAGGCAACTAGACCATTTTTAAATTTGCGTATACATTTTCTTGCGGCCACTGGCGTTCGGTCGTGATAAAAGTTTATATCTGTATGCAGTGCACCATCTTCATTGTAAATATTTACACTATTAAGTCCTTCTTTCTCTACTTCTTCGACCACATAATTTCTATCATCAAAACTCTTTACACTTGACAGCACACTATCATTCGTTAGCTGGCCGTTTTCAACTTTCATGGTATAAACTTCAGCTACATACTGACCTTCAAATTTTACATTGGCATAGCTCCATTGCTGCGCCAGCAAAGGGTTTGTGAAGCATATTGTAATGCTAAGCGCTATCATTAATTTCTTTATCATACAATGGCAATAAATAATTTTACCGGTATTAATTTCTATACTGTACACCATTATTCATCGGGTTCTTCAAGTCTATCCAGAAAATATGTGTGGGCTCTCCTATTTCTATCTGTCCGTTTTGATTCTTATCCAGTTTGCTTGAGACAAACATCATATCGTTATCCGAATCGTAATCAGAGCTCATGGCAGAGTAAGCCTTTGGTACCAACTCTTTTGGAAAATACCATTAACATCAAACAGATACAATCTACGTAAATCTTTAAGGTTAATGAAGCCATCTTTATTTGTGTCCTCATCATAAAGCGACACCATGTAGTATTCCCGTTGCACGGTTTGTCCATTAAGTGTATCTCTTGAAAAAGCAGGATAGTAAAGGGTTTTGATTAATACCGGCTTATTGAAAAATTCGTTCTGTATTTTTTCAGCATAGTTGTAATGCGAAACATTGACCAAATTATAGCCCGACAAAGCACTAAAGCCTGGCATATAGTTGCTATTCCAATTGTTGTCATCATGTTCGTTTTCGTCGTAGGAAGAATGAAAACTGTTGGAGCCGATAAAAGGCAAATTTGTCTTCTTATCGTAGTTGACTTTATAAATAGGCACGAGGCGGTGATTGGCATTTTTGGTCATTAATACGCCCTTAGGTTGTGTTTCTAATTTTAAAGAATCAATAGGCAAGCCCACAACCTTTTCCCCTTCTTCGTTTTCTTCAATTTCATTTACCTGAAATCCCTTTTTATCAATCGATTTATTATTGCCGCAAGACTGGATCAATATGGCTATAAACGCAAGCGTAATAGTTTTATTCATGGGGTTTTGTTTTTATACCGGTTAGCTATTTTGCAAAAATTGGTAAGCAGATTGCAAACCATGCCACACAACTATTCTATATGTATTATTCAAAGAAACTAAAATTAGTCGGGCAGAAAACAGTATTCGCTTATTCGTTGCATCAAATTATCAATTCATTGATTTTATCCCCATTTCTGAATTATAGATTGAAGTATTACAGGTATCAATGCATAGCAAATTCAGACTATAAATTTGAAGTCTGTAGTAACCATTCTGTTTTTATCTATATTTGAAACGGCAAGAGAATGCTGCGGTATATGAAAGCTAATACCGGCAAGGCTTCGCCAAAACCATCGCCGACCGAACCAATCTATGTATTGATGTAATGAACTTAAAGACTCTTTATTAATGCATACTTTTTTACCTTTTCTCCTCGCTATGATAGCGGGCATAGTGCTGTTGAATATGTGGGCCAATAAGCTCAAAATTGCTTACCCTATTCTGCTGGTAGTAGCAGGGTTGCTGGTAAGCTTTGTGCCTGGGTTACCGACGGTAAAGATTGACCCCGACCTTATTTTTTTTATCTTCCTGCCACCGTTGTTGTTCGAAGCTACATGGTCCGTCTCTTTCAAAGAGATGAAAAAATGGTGGCGTATAATAGGCAGTTTTGCATTTCTGGTGGTATTCTTTACTGCATTGTCGGTGGCTTTGGTTACCAACTACATCATACCCGGATTCACGCTTGCATTGGGCTTTTTATTAGGCGGCATTGTATCACCACCCGACGCTGTAAGCACTGGTGCTATTACTAAATTTGTAAAAATACCGCGTTCTACATCTGCTATTTTAGAAGGCGAGAGTCTGCTTAACGATGCATCTTCGCTGATCATTTTCCGCTTCGCGTTAGTTGCAGTAGGCACGGGTCAGTTTATTTGGCAAGAGGCTACGCTTAGCTTTGTATGGATGATTGTAGGCGGCGCCGGTATTGGACTTGCGCTCGCATGGCTGTTTGTGCAGGCGCATAAAAGGCTACCCACAGATGCTCCTTCAGATATTGCGCTTACATTGATAGAGCCCTATTTTATGTATTGGATTGCCGAGCAGTTGCATAGTTCGGGCGTGTTGGCGGTAGTTGCCGGCGGGCTTTATATGTCTGCCAAGCGATTAGTTTTTTTAAATAGCGCCAGCCGCGTAAGAGGCTATAGTGTTTGGGAGAGTTTTGTATTTATTCTTAATGGCATTGTATTCTTAATCATCGGGCTGGAGTTGCCCGAGATTGTGGCAGGCTTGCGTGCCGACGGCATTCCGCTACGTACCGCTATTGGCTATGGAGTGCTGGTAACAGGCGTATTGATTGCCGCACGCATGATCAGCTCTTATGCTGCGTTAATAGCCACCATGATTTTCAGACCAAGTGTTCGTCCACATGCATCCTCTGCGCGCAGGCGTTGGCTTATGCCGTTGCTACTCGGCTGGACGGGTATGCGCGGTGTGGTATCGCTGGCTGCTGCACTGGCTATTCCTGTTGCGCTTGATAGCGGCGCAGCCTTTCCGCAAAGGAGTCTTATATTGTTTATAACGTTTGTCGCCATCTTACTCACGCTGGTGGTACAGGGGCTCACACTTCCTTATTTTATAAAACGCACCCGCTTTTTCGACGGCATATTTAATGAAGATGAAGAAGAAGCTACCCGCAAGAAAATGAAGCAGGGGTTGAAGCAGCATGTTTACCTTTTTCTAAAAGAAAAACACGAGCAGGAATTGATGGGTCATGCAGGTATGGAAAAATTTTTAAAACAATGGGAAGAAAGAGCCGAGGCAACTGATGATAGCTGGATGAATGAAAAAACAAAAGCTATTTTTATAGAGCTACTGGAATCGCAACGACAATATCTTACAGAGCTGAATAAAGATCCTAAAATAGACGAAGAGATAATTCGTCAACAGCTTTACCAGCTTGACCTGGAGGAGGAACGATTGAAGATTGTTTAATAGTATCAAACTATTCTAGTCAGAAAAAAAGACGAAACAAATGTCGAGAAGCCAAACAATTGCAGCACGCTTAAGAGAAGTATTGCTGAACGGGCGATGGATTGCAAACACGAATTATAGAGAACAACTTTCAACCGTAAATTGGCAACAATCGACTATTAAAATAGCCGGCTTAAATACCATTGCCGCACTTACATTTCACATCAACTACTATCTCGACGGAATACTGCGCGCATTTGAAAACGGTAAGCTGGATATCAGCGATCAATATAGTTTTGATGCGCCGGCAATAAATAGCGAGGCCGACTGGAATCAATTGGTGCAAGCATTGTTGGGCAATGCAGAAAAGTTTGCAGTGGAAGTAGAGCAAATGGAAGATAGCCTATTCGACCAGCCATTTATCGATGAAAAATACGGTACTTTTTTACGCAATATCGAGGGCGTAATTGAGCATTGCTATTATCATTTAGGGCAGGTTGTATTGATAAGGAAAATGATTGGCTGATTTAGCTATTAACAATTATTATTAATGGCTTTTCTATTTTAATAGGTCATCCCAATTACCCAAAGGGGAATTTTACCGACGGCGTAGTCCTCATCATCTACCACAACAAAACTATTTTCTAAATTTTTCACTTGTTTATTGGTTTTACCTTTTCCGCCTATTTCAAAAATATATTTATCATCCACTATAAAGTCGCCTTGTTTGGGCAAACTTATTTTATGACTTACGGCGAGCTGAGCAGCGAAGAATGTTTCTCTCAAGCTGCCTTTATCAGCGGTGTTGGTCGCTAAGGCATAAGCCAAATTGGTATTGTTCAAAAATATTTTCTCTGGCTTCTGCAGAATGCTCACACTAATTCCTGCCGGATAAACCAGGCGAATCAGTTGGGCATCTTCCAAAAAGTGCAAATAGCTATTTATCGTATTCCTATGTATCTCGCTTTTTCTTGCCAGCTCTGTAACATTAGGTTTAAACGGCACGTTAGCAGACAAGATGTACAAAAGCTGCAATAATTTCTGTGCATTTCTAATGTCAAAACCCTGAAGATTAGCCATGTCATATTCTACAATAATTCGAATAACCTGCTGCAATCTGGTCGTAAAGCCATCCTCATCTTCCAAAGAAAATGGATAATAGCCATGTTTCAGGTAGGAAGCAAAATGCTCCAACGGCCTAAAAGATAAGGGAATTTTTTCCTGCCATGCATTGCTGCCGTCAATAAGTTCGTCAAATTTTATAACTGGCAATTGCAACTTGTGCCTGAAATACAAGTACTCCCTATAAGACATCCCATTCAATGTGTACATCAATGCTCTTCGGCTCAAATCCACTTCTTCCTTCGCGATATCTATTATAGAAGAACCTGTAAAAACGATTTGTAAATCGTCATATTGGTCATACAGATTTTTGATATGCTGAGACCAATTGGGGTATTTATGCACTTCGTCTAAGAACAAATACCGACCGCCTTCATTATAAAACTGAGTGGCCGTTGCAACCAAACTCGCATCAGTAAAATACAGGTCGTCCATTGTCCAGTATGTGGCTTGCCTTGCGGGAAGTTTCAATGATTTCAGCTTTTGTAGAAGCAATATGGTTTTGCCAGTACCTCTTGCTCCTTTTATACCTATCAATCTGTTGTTCCAATGTATTTTCTCAAACAGATAGCGAATTTTATCGGTCTGCACATTACGCACCAATCTTGTCGATTTATTTAACAACGCTTCCATTTTGCCTATTTAAAAGTGCAATTTAAACATAATTTTGCACTTATAAAAGTGCATTTTAATGAAATAATTACACTTTCAAATATGGAATTTTTACTCGAAATATTGTACGTGTAAAAATTGGCAGCAGGTTTGAGGTTGAAAAAAGGGCACTATTTTTTCTTAATCAAAGATTTTAGCGGATGCTTGAGGTTGCTGTAGCCCATCATATCTACTTTAATACTGCCTACGAGAATTGGGCTATTTACGCGCAGCGGAATATGATTTTCATCGTCGCTTATCCATACGGTCATTTTTTCTCCGCCTTCAAAAATTGTGCCTTTTATCAGCAGCGGACTAATCTTGATGGCATTGAATGTACCATACTTTGTGGTAATTTTTTCTTTGCCCTGGTATCGGATGTATAGATGGAATACCTCATTGTCGAGAAACATACTGAAAGGTATTTTAGCACCTTTCTGATATTTGTTGTAATCGATATTGCGGGCATAATAGATGGCAGATAATACATCTTGCGTGCAAGCGGGTATATTATAGGTTTTTTTATCAGAATAGGCAGTGTGCGCCGCCTGGTTAAAGGTTACATCGTTTTTGAATTTATAGCCGCCCTCGTTCACATCACGTAAAAAGCGCTTCGGCAACAAGGTTTTGGCATCGAGGTAAGTTTCGTATTTATCCCGCACCCTAAATATCCAATCGTAAGAATTGTAGGTGGCACCGATGCCGGTAATATGGTACACTTGCTGACCGGCCAGGTTTTCCAGCTTAGTTGTAAAATTAGCCTCTCCTGCCGAAACCCATACTGCGCTTAGGTTGTAGAATACTTTAAACTTCAATGTCTCGCCGTTATTCAACGCACGATTACTCACACCGCAAAATTCGTTTTGCGCCCATGCTGTATTTACCGCAATTAATAGCAGTATTGCTATCCACCATTTTTTCATCATCATCTAATAATATACGATACATAGACGTTTAAAATGCCGATAGGTTTACAAAGCGCTCTTTTCGGTTTTAGAAAGCTGGTTGTAAGCGGCACGCGCAGCTTGTATATAGGTGCTTCCGGGATAGTCCGTAATCAGTTTTTCGTAGTACTGGCGCGCTTTTGCACCGTCCTTAATGCGCTCCTGATAAATATTGCCTAAACGAAAAACAGCATCGTCGCCCAGCACATCTTCTCCGTGCTTTTCTACTATTATTTCAAGAAAAGCAATGGCTTCGGCATCGCGACCCTCTTCGCCAGCTATTTTAGCCCTTTGTATCAGTATATCGTCTTGCAGCGGCGTTTCGGGAAATGAAGTAGTAAGGCTATCGAGCAGCATATCCGACTCCTTTGTTTTGTGCTGAAACAATAATAAATCTGCTGCTGCGAATCTCAGCAACGGCACCAGATTACTGTCGGGCGGTGTATTTTCTGTAATTAATACTGATAAGTACAAAGCATCGTTGGCTATCAACTCTGTAGTGGAAGCTTTCAACACAGATAGCTGCCCTTGCGCCCAGTCAAAATCGCCGCGATAATAGGCCAACTTTGCATTGCGAAAACGCGCCTCCTCGCCCAGCACATCCTGACGAAAGGCTTTATCCACCTGCGAATAGGTAAGCGATGCATCCCACACCTGGTTGTTGAGTATGTAATAGTCGCCTAAGTCCAGCTTGCAATAGCCGGCTATCTCACGTGGCAGATTGGTACCTTGCACTGCTTTTTCGAGTAGCGCTATAGCCGTATCTGTGTTGTGTGCATAACGCGCCTGCACCGCGGCATACTCGCGCATCATCATGCCTGACTGCTGTTGTGGAAATTGGGCAAATACTTTGCGAAAGCCATCCAGCACTGTATTGGTAAGCGGCTCGCTTATAGGCCTTGTCTGCTTCAATTGCTCGAGCAATACCAGCAAGCGCTCCACAGTGGCGCGCTCAAATAAATAGTTGTCCGGCCCTTTGGCTAATACGTAGTCGTAGCCCTTTGTAGCTATATTATACTGTCCGGCTTTAAGCGCAGTGTTGGCAAAGTTGAGTACACGCGTGCCATCTTCTGCCAGTCTTTTGTCGAGGTCGGTTATCTGCTTTAACGCACCCTCATAATCGCCGTTTTGCGTGTATATCCAGGTAAGAATTTCAGTCCAGTAAGGGTTATCGGGTTGTTTCTTAATGCGTGAGGTTACCTGCTTTTGTACCGCAGCAATTTTTTGCGTTTCGCCATTGGTTATTTGCAATAGTGCTGTCTTTACATCTTCAAGACCAGCGGGATTCAGCATGGCTACATCCAGCAAGGCATCTACAGCCTTTGTTGCTTCTCCCGCTGCTGCGTACAAGGTTGCCAGCTCGGTCGCGTACATATAGGGATTCTGCATTACGGTGCGTGCTTTTTCGTAAGCCTTAATCGCGTATTTATTGTTACCGCTGCGCGCAAATGCATCAGCAATTCTTATGGTATTGTATTCATCACCGTTAATGCTACCCAACAATTGTTCGTATTGTTCTTCTGCTTTTTTCTTTCTGTCGGTAAGCTCGTAAACTTTGGCCAGGTCAAGCGTAATGGTTGGGTCGTCGCGCCTGATTTTAGCCATGTATGTTATCAGCTTTTCGGCATCGTCATACTTCTCCGCACTCATTAATGCATCGAGGTAAGCTGTGTACAAAGGCTTGTCAAATGGCGCTTGCTCGTACAGCGTTTTATAAATAGGAATAGCCTTGTCGTACTCTTTTTGCTGCATGTATTGCTTGGCAAGCGCAGGCATATCGGGGCCTGGCTGCGCTCCTGCATTATAGGCTGCGCAAAGCAAGATAGCTATGGTAAACAAACGGACAATCTTAGAATGCATATATACCAAACGGGTGTGAAGCCGATTTATTTTTGATGGATTAATTGCTTGAACCCAGATTAATCATTAGATTCTTTGCTGCGATAAAATACTTCTTTATATCCGCTTCAATGTCTCAAAAGCCATAGTTTACTATGCCTTTATCAACCTTTCGCAGCTATTGTGAATTATTTCATCTCGCTTAAATTTCTAACACTTAATCTGGGTTAAAAATACGGAATAACCTTGAGTACCGCCCCACAAGCTGAAAAGCGTGAGGGATAGCAACGGAAAGCCCGCCTGCCGCAGGCGAGGCGGCTTGCAGTGGATAGCCCGGTGCGCAGCACACGCCCTATCATATTTACTCTTTGTAACTGACGGTATTGCTTGGTGCGCTTTCGTTCCAAAGCCTGTCTACACTGGTAACCACGTAGCGTGCGCCCGGAAAATTATTGGCATACTTGTCGAGGAAAGAACTGGATTGCGTGAGCGCTATAATGCGCTCAGCTTTTGCAAGATTGACCTCTTCGGAACCGGTAAAACGATATACCAGAAATTTGGTGTGCGCGCCTACTGCCGTACTGTTGCTCCATTGAATGAGCGAACCCTGCGCTGATGGCGTGATGCGCGCTACGGGCGGCGTTAACTGCACCCTCTTCAACCAGGGCATGGCAGGCGGCAAGGCTATATTGCCAAAATAGGCGGGCGCTTTCAAACTATCGGACAGCGCTGTTGTGATTTTGTCGAAGCTGGACATGCTGTACAGCACCACGCCGCCGGCTTCTACACGACGGGCTTCGCGTATCTGTTTCAGAATCTCGTCGGGCTTGGTCCATACGCCGGAAGTGGCGCCAGCCATGCGATACACTCCCAAGCCTATAAATAGATTCCGACCAAAACTATTGTCTTTCCACCAGGGCAACAACACATCGTAAGCGGCAAGGCGATGGCCATGCTCCCAATATAGCTGCGGCGCTACATAGTCCACCCATTTATTTTTCAACCAAAGTCTGATGTCGGAATATAGGTCGTCGTAACAACTGCTGCCGCGCGTGGCCGAGCCCTCGGGATCCTGGGCTATATTGCGCCAGATGCCGAAAGGACTCACACCAAATTTTACCCATGATTTTTCATTCTTGATGCTATTATTCAGTTGCGATATAAATAGGTTGACATTATTTCTGCGCCACTCAGCCCGCGTCAGTCCGTTGTTATAGCGACCGTAGCTTGTTGCATCAGGAAACTCGCGGCCACCTGCGGGGTAAGGATAAAAATAGTCGTCGATGTGCACGGCGTCAATATCGTAGCGCTTTACTACATCGAGAATAACTTTTAAAATATACTCGCGCGCTTCCGGATTGCCGGGGTCGAAATAGGATTTGTTGTCGTAAGAAAGAATCCAGTTGGGATGCGTGCGGGTAGCGTGGTCGGCAGGATTAGGATTGGACTTGCTGCTGACCAATGCCCTGAATGGATTGAACCATGCATGAAATTCCATATTGCGCTTATGGGTTTCTTTCAGCATAAATTCCAAAGGGTCGTACTTCGGGAACGGCGGCTGGCCTTGCTTTCCGCTCAGGTAGCGACTCCAAGGCTCGTAAGGTGATTCGTAAAAAGCATCGGCCGCAGGGCGCACCTGCACTATTACGGCATTGAAACCGCTGCGTTGCAAAAAATTAAGCTTGTTGATGAACTCTTGCTGCTGTTGCTGCGCGGTCAAGCCCTGGCGCGATGGCCAGTCGATATTGCCCACCGTTGCAATCCATACTGCACGCAGCTCGCGCTTAGGTGTAGCATGGGTTACTTGAGCCAACAACGAAAACAAAATAATCAGCAGATAATAGTGTGCGCGCAAAACAATGGTTTTTTAAATTGGGAAAGGGCAAAGATAGTTGATGGAGTTTTTAATCTGAAAACAAACAAATGTAAGCAGTGGCGTTGATAAGATTCCAGGCAAAAAGTACAAATTTAGTATTGCTCAATTCTTTTGAACCGATGCTATTGATTACCAAAAATCAATGAGTTGTTTTCGAAAAAAAATTCATAATTACTACGCCAGTTACAATAAATAAAATACCAATTATGGCAGGCAGATCTAATTTCTGTTTGAACACAACGACAGAAATAGCCGCCGTGAGCACAATGCCTAATCCGGCCCAAATGGCGTATGCAGTACCAAGTGGAATTGTTTTGAGCGCTAAGGAAAGAAAATAAAAACAGGCGATGTAAGCTGCTATAAAAATGCTTGTAGGCAACCATTTGGTAAAGCCTTCAGATGCTTTCATAAAGCTGGAACCTACCACTTCTAACACAATGGCCAAGCCGAGAAACAAATATTTCATAATGATTTAAGACAAAAATTTCTCTTTTAAATAGCTTTTTAAATCGGTGGGTTTGCGACCCAATAACTGTTCTAAATCAGAGGAGAAAATTTCGTACTCCCCGTTTTTAATAATCGCTGCAAGAAGCTGTGCATACCAAATATTGCCTTCATCTACACCAAACGTTCGTAATCGTGTCTCATAGTCTACAGGTGTTGGATTTGTGTATGAAATTGACACCCCCGACAACTCAGAAAACATTTCTGCAATGTCTGTAAATGAATATGAAGGAAGCGCCGATGTTACATACGTTTTATTGCCGTGACCCTCGCTGGCAATGACATTGGCTATCGCTTCTGCCATATCAGTTCTTGTGGCAAAGCTTGCTTTGCCATTACCAGCCGGTAAATAAATTCCGGACTCCAAAACTTCTTCGCCAACAAAAAACGGAATTGTTTCGGCATATAATCCATTCTGAAAAATGGTATAAGTAATGCCGCTTTCAATAATGTAATTTTCAGTAGTGATGTAGGAATCCACCAATGGTCCTAATTGCGACTCTGCAACATTTCTGTTCAATGCTCCGCTGGTGTAATAAATATGTTGTACGCCGCTTTCCTTGGCTGCATCAATTACATTTCTATGGTCTGTCAAAGCATCATCGCCACTGCTGCTAATCAGCAATAATTTTTCAATATCTTGAAATGCATTTGAAAGGGATGCTTTATCGGCATAGTCCCCAATACGCACGTTGATGCCTTGTTCTAACAAGGTTTCCGCCTTGTCTTCATTTCTAAACAAGCCTGCTATATTGTTAGCTGGCACTTGTCGTAATAGGTTTTTGATTACGGCATTTCCTAAATTTCCTGATGCTCCTGTGACTAATATCATAAACCGTTTTTAAATTTATGATGCAAAGGAATATCAAATACGAATCGACTTCTTTGACAAAAGTCAAAATCGTCATTTTCGCCTGATGCGGCTCAATGTTTCCTGTGTAATACCCAGATAAGAGGCAATGTGTCCCAATGAAATTCGCTGCGTGGCATCTGGTTGAAATTTGAGTAAAGATTGATAACGCTGCTCTGCATTTTCAGTTTGTAGTGAACCGATGCGTTCTTCCAAAATGACACAATATTCCTCTGCCATTTTCCTGCCAATGGTGTTCATTTGCGGGAATTTTTTGTACAATTCGTTCAAGTCTTTACTGGCAATGTAGTAATAAGTTGAAGGCTCTAAAAATTGAATGTTCTCATAAGAGGGTTTGTCGTAAAAAACAGGAAATGCGGAACCCAAAATAATATTTTCGAACCCAAACCACGAATTAATCTCCCGTCCATCTTTTATATAATAGGAACGCACAAGTCCTGTTTCTATCAAAAAAAGACTAGAAGCTATTTGCCCTTGTTTCAAAAAGAAGTCGCCTTTGGGACGGGATTGGCGATGCACGTATTTACATAACGCTTCTTCCACATCAGGCGGCAAGTTTCCGTATTCTTTGAATTTATTTATTAACGGGTTCATTGTTGTATTTGTGCGTGGGTACGTTCCCTGTCAAGAAACTTAAAATTGCTGCCCTACTACAAGTAATATAAATCATCGAGCACTTCATTGGTTCCGTTCCCCAAATAATGTTGGGTATTCGGGCGTCTGCCTTGGACTATCTGCTTTGTACGGAGATTGTAAGATTGTTTAAATGCAACACATGTTAGGTTGATTTTTCGACTAATTCTATAAAAGTTTTCATCTTATCAATCGAATATTGGATTATTACACCTCTATACTCTGCGCATATTTAAAAACATTGCCGGGGTCGTACTGATTTTTTACTTCCTGCAACTTTGCATAGTTGCTGCCGTAGTAAGATTGCTGCCAGTTGTTGAAATTAATATCGGGGTAATTGCGGTAATGCGCTGTGATGCCGCTATCGCGAAAAATAGTTTGTATTTCTTCAAAAGCCTCTGTCAGGCTTTGCTCCTGAGATGGGCTATCCCAATAGGATTGCAACTCGCCCAAATAGGGCAATGCGCGATGCGGATAGCAAGACGCTGCATCAAATTTCGGGTCGTTGATTTTGCCGCCCAATGTATTTATCTGAAAGACGATGCCTTTGTTGCTGACAACGGTATCAAATAGCTGCGTGGCTATATTGGTAAAATCGCTAAGCCCTTTGTATAAGCCTGCTGAGGCATTCTTAAAATAAATAGGCCCTTTTCTTCCATAGAATCGCTTCATAGATTGCGGCAGGTTTTTGTCGAGCGAGGGCGTGTAACTATCGGCCTCTTCAATCAATGGCGCTAACTGATTCTCAAAATTGCTGTGCTGTTGATAGCTGGTAATAAGCACCGTCAATGTTTTACCATTGAGCACGAAAGCTGCAAAGGCATCTTCGGGCAGGTTGTCGCTTACCGCAAAATACTTTTGCAACAACGTGGAGAAGCGCGTGGTATCCAAATTGCGGAACTTAAAATTATAGCTGCTGAATGTTGCAGGCATATCATATACCTTAAACCGGAAAGAAGTAACTACGCCAAAGCTGCCATTACCACCGCCTTTGCAAGCCCACAGCAGCTTTTCATCATCTTTAGTGCTATATTTTTTCCCATCGGCGGCTATCAACGTTACTTCCAAAAGGCTATCGCAGGTAAGGCCATATTTACGACTGAAAAATCCGTAACCGCCGCCTAAGGTCAACCCGCCAATACCTACTGTTCCGCAAGAGCCGGACGGCAGCAGTTTTTTCTTTGGAAAAAATTCGTTGTGAATATCCTGCAGCAGACAGCCCGATTCTACTATTACTTCATTGCCCGAAAGCCAGGTCACTTTTTTCATTTGTGATAGATTGATGACCATGCCGCCATTGTTGGACGAGAAGCCCTCAAAGCTATGCCCGCCGCTCTTTACAGCTATTTGCAAGCCCTCTTCTACTGCCTTTTTTACCGAATACTGTGTCCCTTTTTCCGTCTTACAAACCGCTATGTATTTAGGCATCTGTTGTATCCGCTTATTGAACCCTTCGTTGAACTGCGCATAAGCAGCTTCATTGCGGGTAAGCATTACAACATCACTATCAGTCACTGTTAGTTCTTCATCATTCGCTATAGCATCTTCCGGCTTACCTTGCTGGCCTTGCTTTTCAGCAGCTTTGCTATTATTATCGTAACAACTGATGAAAGGTAAAAAGCCAAGACTAAGTCCGCCCATCAATTTAAGAAACTCTCTTTTTGTGTATGTTCTGCCCATGTTACTTGATGTTTTTGTCATTCAACCATTGACGATAAATAGCTGCATTTTTTTCCTGCTCTGCCAGTGTTTTGGCATATAGATGATAGCCTGGTTTACCGGGATTAGCTACGAAATATAAATAGTCGTGTTGCGCAGGCGTAAGCACCGCATCGATTGCTGATGGATTAGGCATGCAAATAGGCCCCGGCGGCAAACCTTTGTAGCGATAAGTATTGTAAGGAGATTCTATCAACAGGTTTTTATTGTATACCCTTTGTATTTTCTGCGAAAAACCGGATGCTTTTTTCATTGCGAAAATTACTGTTGGGTCGGCATCCAGCTTCATGTCTATTTTAAGGCGATTGAGGTAAAGGCCTGCTACACGCGGCTGCTCTTCGGGCTGTGCAGATTCCAACTGCACGATAGAAGCCAGTGTTACTACCTGCACAGGTGTCATATTCATCTGTGCGGCCTTTTGTTTCCTTTCTTTTGACCAGAATTTTTCGTACTGTTTTTTCATTCTGTTTACAAATTGCGTAGCAGATGTATTCCAATGAAAATTATAGGTCTCTGGCATGATGAAATACAACATACGCGCGGTGTCCAGCCCTGCACTCAAATCATCTTGTGCAATAGCGGCTATAATAGCGGCAGAGTCAGTTTCGAGAAACGGTGCCATTTTTCCTGCAAGCTCAAATATGCTTGAATAGTTACCTATCCTCACGGCAATCTCATCCTGTTGTCCTATTCTCAACCTGTTGAGCAGAGCGTTGTTGCTCTCGCCTGCTGTGATGGTATAACGACCGGGCTTGATGCTATTGGGGTATTTTTTTTGCTGCGCCACCCACTCAAAAGCAGGTACATCTTTTATAAACTTTTTTATGGAATCCACTACCTGATTGTAGCTTGCGCCTGTTGGTATATATAGCTTTCCCGTTTTGGCTACATTATTTGCATACAATTTTTGGTAATAGCCCCAGCCAAAATAGCCACCTACGCACACTATTAACAGCACTATAATTAAGATTACTTTTTTCATGTATCAGACAAGGCTTCCGGCCTCAAACATTCGTTATGGACTAATTTTTTCGTTGCTAAAAATAAGTGGATTTTGGTTACCGATAGCGGCGACCGGTATTTTTAATGATTCATAAACAACGTTTAAAATTTAACTTCGCACAAAATTTATCGACCTCGCTTATGAACAGGAGAATAGACATACATACGCACATCATGCCCGAGCATATCCCGAACTGGTTTGAGAAGTTTGGCTATGGCGATTTCATTACGTTGCAGCATCATAAACCTTGCTGCGCCAAGATGATTAAAGGCGACAAAGTTTTTCGGGAGGTAGAGCAAAATTGCTGGGATCCGAAAACCCGTATTGATGAAATGGATGACACGCATGTGACGATACAGGCATTGTCGACTATACCGGTTTTATTTAACTATTGGGCAAAACCGGAGCATGCGCTGGAGAGTTCCCGTTTTTTCAACGACCATATAGCACAAGCGGTAGACCTCTATCCTACGCGGTTTACAGGATTGGCAACATTGCCTATGCAAGATATAGACCTGGCTATAAAAGAGCTGGAACGCTGTGTAAAAGTGCTGAAGATGCCGGGTGTAGAAATAGGCTCTAATATCAATGGAAAAAACCTGAGCGACCCTTATTTCTTTCCGTTATGGCAAGCTGCCGAGGAGCTGGGCGCTTGTATTTTTGTGCATCCCTGGGAGATGATGGGCGAGGGAGATATGGCTAAATACTGGTTGCCGTGGTTGGTAGGTATGCCGGCAGAGACATCAAGGGCTATTTGCTCTATGATATTTGGTGGTGTCTTTGCAAAATTTCCGAAATTAAGAGTTGCGTTCGCCCATGGTGGTGGCAGCTTTCCGGCTACGATCGGCCGTATAGAACATGGCTTTAACGTCCGTCCTGATTTGGTAGCGATTGATAACAACATTAACCCGCGCGAATACTTAGGCAAGTTCTGGATTGACTCGCTGGTGCACGACCATAAAGCCTTGGACTTTGTAATTGACGTAATGGGCAGCGACAAAATATGCATGGGCAGCGATTATCCTTTCCCGCTGGGCGAGCATAAACCCGGCTTGCTTGTTGATGAGCACATCAAGGACGAACAACTGAAAAGCAAATTGCTGTGGGATAATGCTATTGATTGGCTGGGCGTGACTTTCTAAAAGAATAATACTAACAAAATACAAGCCTGCATTGGTGTTAAATCCAATGCAGGCTTTTGTTATAAGGACACTCATTTACCGCACCTTTATCCTGCTGCCGTCTTTCTTAACTACACCTTGTTCCACAGCAAACGCAATAGCGTAGCGCAATTGAGCCTCTATTTGTTTACCTACTTTGGCAAATGAAAATGTGCGGCTCAGATAGCGTATCAGATCTTCTTCTTCGATACTAAGGTTTTGCTGCACGGCTTCCTCCAGCGCTACTATTATCTCTTCAGGAGCTATATCTTCAATAGCACGTTTTTCGGTTTCATTGCTGCGGTAATGTTCGAGGTTGCTATTTCCCGCGCTCCAGTAAAATGGCTGATGGTGCAGTGTCTGATGGATGTTCATCTCCAGAATTATCTCGTTTAGATAAGCATCCAGGCGAGCGCCAACACGGCTTGTATTCCAAGCTTGCAGCAACTTTTTATACAATAGATTTTTGCTGATGGGCGCTTCCATATTCAGCAGCATTTGTATCTGCTGTTTAATTCTGTTTCGATGTTGCTGGTAATAAATAGTATCGCTAGCGGCATGGGGCACTTGCGTCAAAGCATGCGCCAGATAAGGCTTCTGTTTGCTTTTAGGTAAAGAGCTCGGCTCCTCCATTTGCGCCACTACCGTAGCAAACTGGTGGGCAACATTGGTTTCAACTATTTGTAATTCTTCAACCGCTATTGGTTGTTCTTTGAGCGTTTCTACTTTCGCTATAATATCGGCTTCTATTTTATCTGCATTTTCAAACCAATCCATCGTCCAGACCCTATGAATAGCCCAACCCAAAGCCTTTAATACAGAGGGCATCACTAATTCTCTGTCATTTGCCGTGCGGGCATCGTAGTAGTATTGTCCATCCAACACTATACCCAAAATATATTGCTCGGGTTGATTTGGATGCACTACGCCAATATCAATCTTAAAGCCCGATGTTCCTATATGATTCTTTACCTGAAAGCCTTTATCCTCAAGGCGTTTGCTAATGGCGTCGCATAGATGCATATTATCCTGCTCGGCTTGCGCGTCTTGCGGGCGCATTACAAGATGGCCACTTTCAGCAAAATGCAGAAACGATTTAAGGCCGGCAACACCCTCGGCTGATGTTCTGTTTAAATCTATCTGGTCGGGTTTCAAAGTAGCAAATACATGCATGGCGTAGCGGGCACGCGTTACCGCTACATTCAATCTGCGCCAACCACCATTGCGATTGAGCGGACCAAAATTCATGGTTAGCTTTCCGCTTTCGTCGGGCGCGTAGCCGATAGAAAATAGTATTACATCGCGCTCATCTCCCTGCACGTTCTCCAGGTTCTTTATAAATAATGGCTCGGCACATTCTGTCACAGCCTGCTCCAGTTCAGGGTTTGCAATGAATAATTGCTGTAATTTATCTTCCACCAATGTTTGCTGCGTCTGACTAAAAGTTACCACACCAAGGCTCAGTTTATTTGTAGATGGCTGACTATAATGCTGCTGTATGAAACGCACAATGGCATCTGCTTCATAACTATTGGTGCGGGTTTTTCCTTTGTCATAATGACCTGGTACATGGTGGTATTTTACCTTTCGGTTTAAGTCATCTGCCGATGGAAACGTAAGCAATTTATTATCGTAGTAGTTTGCATTGCTGAAAGCAATTAAACTTTCATGCTTGCTACGATAGTGTCGCAGCAAGTATTTCGACGGAATAGAAAGCGAAAGACAATCGTCCAGAATACTTTCCAGGTCTTCGATTTCAATGTCTTCTTCGTCTATTTTATTGGTGGTAAAAAATGAAGTTGGCGGCATCTGTTTAGGGTCGCCCACTATAATAGCCTGCTGTGCTCTGGCCAATGCACTCACTGCTTCGCAGGTAGGCATTTGAGAAGCTTCGTCAAAAATTACTAAGTCGAAATGGCTTGCATCCACATCGAAATATTGTGCTACAGATATAGGGCTCATCAACATACAAGGCGAGAGGCGCGGCAATAAAGTGGGTATCTGGTCAAACAGCCTACGTATGCTCATGCCTCGCCCACGGCTCTTTATAGCGCGTTGCAAAATACCAATCTCCGAACTTTGCATTGCCTCTGTGGTAGCATTGGGCAATTGCGAAGATAGTCGTGCACGCAACTGCTGTATCGTCAATATCTGAAAGTCTTTGGCTATCTTTTTATACTGTTCTATTTTGCTTTCAAACAGACTTGCACTGAACAAACTGAGCGACTCATGCGCAGCTATTACGGATTGCGCAATAGCACGATGACTATTGTAGAGAAAATAGTCATTCAGTTGATGCGGGCTGCACGCTTCCTGTTCAAATGCGTCTATAATCCAATCCAGTTCTAGGTTTCGGCCTTGCTTGCTGATGTGAACATAATTAATCCAATCCTTTAGTTTAGGCAAATGCGCTTGTATATCGCTGAGTTGCTGCACTGCATTATTTACCCAATCTTCTCCAACCGGCATTTGCAAACCGGTCAACAACTGATAGCTAATAATAGCAGAATTTTTCTGTGCCGTGATAACCGTTGTTTTATCAAGCATCTCGCCTGCCAGTTGCTTTATGTCGTCGGTATAGGCCAGTTGTTGTTGCTGCAATATTTGCAGCCATTTCCCCAAGGCATTACGTTCAAAAGAGCCCATCAATTGATTCAATCGTTGAAGCATCGTTACCTTTAAGTCGAGGTCGGCAATATTGGTCTGTTCCTCTTTGTAGTAATTACCCAACGATTTCTGCACCTGCGCAAAGCGTTGCTGCTGCAGTGTTGTACGGGTATCCTGCCATTCGCGATGCGCTGCAAACAGGCGCATAATTTCTTCATCGCCTATAATCGCTGTATTTTTATACGACGATACCTGCTTTCTAATTTTTCTTTTATTCCACCATTTAGGCAAAAACCATGTTTGCTCCGCTTCTTTCCATTGCCGCTCCATCGCAGCTACATCGGCACTCAAAATAGAGCGACTATAATCAGTAAGCAATAGATTAAGCTTGTTTTGGTATTGCAAAAACAGCTTGCTCCAGTCTTCGTAATTGCTATAATTGTTTTTATCTGATAAATAGACTGCCAGCGTCAACGGCATATCCGGCAAGGCTTTCAGCGAATTGGTGATTTGTTCAAATTGGTTGGCTGCCTGTTGCGTCTGCAAACTGTAGGGAAAATGCAGCGTTGCTGCAAGCGTATTTATAGCTTGCTGATACTGCGGTAGCAACTGCAATAAGTGAACCGTCTGCTTATTGATATCGTCTTGAACCAATGCTGAATACTGTGCTATTTGCAACGCAGCCAAAGGATTTTTCTTTGGAGCATCAATTAAAGATGCAATCGAGATAAAAGAGGGCAACCAATCGCACCACTGCTGCCACAGCGCAGCATCCAATCGTTGTACAACGCTTGCGGGTATTGACGCTGCGGGTACTTTATGTTCTCTGTAATCTTCCAGAATAGTGATGCTCTGGTACAAACTCCAGCCGACCGGCAACTGTCTGTGCAGCACATTTACATAGTCACTGATGGCTTTCTTCGCGTTGTCCAGTCGTTGGGCTTCTTGCTCAAAATTTTTGTTCTGCGCCAACTTTACCGTTTCGAGCGAAGTAGCTAATTGTGCCAGCACATCAGATTTTTTCGATTTATTGGAGTGCAGCTCCAGTGTGAAAGGTGATAAGCCTATTTGCTCCAGTCGCTTATGTACCACATCCAGCGCAGCTTTTTTCGCAGCAACAAATAGTATTCTTTTACCACGATTCAGTGCATCGGCTATTATGTTGGTAATCGTTTGCGACTTACCTGTTCCAGGCGGGCCATGTAAGATAAAGCTCTGTCCTTTTTGCGCTGTCAGCACAGCTTCCATCTGCGAGGCATCGGTAGCTATGGGTAATGCTATTGACTGAGCAGGAATGGCGTCCAGGTCTTTACCGACAAGGCTTTCGTCTACACTTTGCCAGTTAAGTTTACCATCGATAAGGCTTCGCACCATATCACTTTTCAGCAATTCAGCTTCATGCTCTACAATGTCTTTCCATAAGATAAGTTTGCTGAAAGAAAAATTACCGAGTACCAATTGTTCTTCCACATCCCAGCCTTTTTGCTGCATTACAGCACGCCGCACTGTACCCATTACTTTCGCAACATCAACTCCTTTTTCATCGTAAGGCAACTGCTCCAGTCCGCTTAGGTTCAGTTGATATTCCTGTCGCAGAAACTCCAGCAACGTGATGTTTATCATCGTTTCTTCTTCCCTGCTTCGCAAAGTAAATTTGCTATTTGCCGAGCGGCGATTGAGCTCTACGGGTAATAGTAAAATAGGCGCAAACCTTGGCTGCCCGGGCGTTCGCAGGTCATACCATTTCAACAAACCTATGCCTAAATACAATGTGCTCGAGCCATTTTCTTCAATGGCCTGTTTAGCATTTTTTTGGATGTAACCAAGTATGTTGTCCAAATCCTGCTGATGATAATAGGTCAGCAGCCTGTTATATTTCAACTCATCATTGGCTATTTGGTAATTAGGCGAAGACGCATGCTGCGGTTGCATAAACAAATTGTACCTGCGCAGCACTTCTGCTTTTGCATCGGGCACAATTGTAAAACTGGCGCCATCACTCAGCACATCTTCCAAATGGCTGATGTCAATATCTACCAATTGCAGCATATTGCGCGTCATGCGTAGGTTGAGCAAATTGTTGCGCAGCGATAAATCCAGCAGCTTACGCTCCCACAACTTTTGTTTGGTGGTTATCTGCTTGCTGTTGAGCAACTCATCTGTGTAAATAGTGCCTAATTCGAATTTGCTTTCTACGCGCAGCCGTTTATCTTTTTCAATCGCCTGTTCATCGAGTTTAGCTTCTTCCGTATTCGTCAATAAGGGCAACGGCCTGATGCGCGCTGTTCTCGCGCGCTTGATATCAACCGATAGTAAGAAATGCTCCCGCTCTATCAGTTGCGCCTCGCCCATATCCAAGGCATCTGTAAATTTTGTCTTGCTGCCTTTGCAAATAGTGGTGGCTTCTACCGCTGCTATTTCTCTGATGCCTTTGCTCAATCGTTTGGTAATAGCGGTCTTATCATCGTTTACTATTTCTGCAAATTTATCGTCGTGCAGCCAGCAGCCAACAAAAGCATGACCACGCACTATTATCAAAATTGGATTCAAGTCTATAGCCTCAAGACATGCTGCAAACAGCAGGCTTATATCAATGCAATTACCAAATTTTTCCTTTTGTATGGTATTTAACAAACGTAGCCTTTGTCCGTCTTCTTCATAACCCGGCGGCAACGAACTATAAATAATTTCTTCGCCCACAATGGCACTGTAAATAGCCGACATCGCCTGCAATACGCGCTCAGGATTATTGCTTTGATAGCCGTCGAATATAGTGGGCAGCCGCTGCTTTTCAAGAATATCAATCGCCTTTCTCTTGATGTGATATACATAAGGATGATTGGGCGTGATGTAGGCAGCAATCAATTCGGGCAAAGACTGAAAACCGCTAAAATACTCCAGCGGATGAACAGGAAGCATAATGTTTTTACTGGCTATAACTATTCCATCTTTCTCAACAGAAATAGTAATCACTACCTTTTCAGTTTCTGTAAGCGCATTGATGAAGCTTCGATTTATCTGCAATGCATCTACCGGAATCTTTACTTCGCGTCGCGCCGGAATAGTTGCAACGGAAATCTGCAACGGCAGGATGCAAGGTTGGTCGGTAGCGATGTGCAATACTAAATCGTTGTATGCTGTTTCACTTTCATTGGTGATAGTTAGCTGCCTTATCAACGGGATATCGTTGAGGTACAGTGCTATATTCAAAAACAAACAGGAATCTACATTAAGATGAAGGTACATAATTACCGCAATTTCTTTATCAGGAAAACCGCATCCAAATTACAGGAAATAGCGCAATCGCATTTGCAGGCTGCTTTTTCATTTGTAACGATTACGTCATATAAAGTTCTGTTCATATTAAATACCTGCGCTCTGCGGCTTTTTACGTAATTTTGTCGCTTGCTTTTTTCAAACTGAGAGGCCAGATACATGTCGTTACCGGATTTATTAAAACACGTTTATAACTACGCCACGGATGAAGTAATTCGTCGCGGAAAAAAAATATTTCACACCTCGGGGGTGCACCTCCTTGACCATGACCCGCTTACAGAGCAGGTCAGCTTCAGGGTGCGCAACGATGCCTATAGTAATTTTTACAAGGTTACTATACAGCAATACATGCATACGCAGGATTTGTCGGTGCGTTGCCAATGCCCCTATAATATGGGCAGCGTGTGCCGGCACGAGGCTGCGGCGCTATTTCAGTTAAACGATTTATTGCAAAGTGGATTTTTCGATTCGGTACAGGTAGAATATAAGCAAAGCCATACTACGGTGAGGATGCGGCAGATTACGCAGCATTTTATCAAGCTATTTTCTTCAACAGATATTTACAGCGATGCGGAGTTGACGATTGTTGCCAATAAGAAAGTAAAGATTACCGAGGCGATGGACGATGCTGTAAAAGCTGATGTAACGGCAGAGGGAAAAGTATATCCGGTAGTATTAAAGCAAAATGAAGAAAGATATTTCGACACCTCCTGCACTTGCGATGAAAAGCGCTACCCGCTTTGCATACACAAGGCTGCCTTGTTCATTTACGTGTTGTACAATCATGGTGCGCACTACTTTAGCACCCTACGCAACTGGGATGCGCAGAAGAATAAATTGCTAAGTCTTTATGGCTATTCGCTAAGCGACGACCTGAGTGGAAAATTCGATTTTGCTTATCACGAGGGCAAACCGTTTTTAAGAGTTTTAGATACCAGCATCAAAAAATTATCTACGCAAACAGCTATCAGTCCTAAAGAGACAGTAGTTGCCGAGCCGGAGTTGACCAATAAAAAATTAGGCGTTGCTATCAATCCCAAAGGCGAATATTATCCCTTTGTTGATTTTGATTTAATAGCCGGCGAGCCCGATTTGCTGCGCAATAAATATAGTGGCAAAATAGAGAAACTTCCGGTAAATAAATACCTGTCCATAAATAGGCTGGATGAGCGCGAGAAGATATTGGTAACAGCTTTGCGCCGTCACAGTTCTGATGAACTGATTAAATTTCTGAAACGAAATTCACCGTTCGGCGATTTTTGGGACGGATTGGGCAAAGAGCTGCAAGCCACGCCCAATGAGGATTTGCGCCAACAGGTCTGGGACTTTTATCTGCCCCGTTATCAAAAATTACTGGAGCAGTACAAAGATTATCCATTCGTCTATTTTCTGCCGGAAGGCAAGAGCTTTAGCGGCGCCAACTTACAGCAGGTAAAGTTTTCTGACGTCAAGTTTAATACGCATTTATACATCTTGCCGGCTGCTTTGTTGCAGGAAACCGGCGATGATATTTTAATACAATTGCAAATAAGTGTAAGCGACGAACTGCTGGTAAGCGACGAAGTATCGATGCTGAACCAGGGGCTTATATTGCACAACAACACACTATTTGCAGCGGCTAATAATGAAGTGCTGCAAGTGCTGGAGCGCTTTCCAGAAAAAGGAGCTATTCGTATTAAGAAAGAAGAATGGCCGGCCTATCTTGAAAATGAGTTGCTGCCGTTATCAGGTAAAACGTCCATGCAATTTCACGAAGCATTGCAGGATCATATTACAGAAGAAGAACCTGAGTTGAGGCTATATCTACGTGAGACAGATAAGATGATGTCTTTCCGTCCGGTATTTGCCTATAATGATATTGAGAAACAATGGCTGGATAACACGCCTGCTATGTCTGCCAGAGATGGTAAAATAATTATACACCATCGCAACGAAGCATCGGAGCAAACATTCCTCACGATGCTGCGCCACATGCATCCGTCCATGCAGGAGAGCCGCAAGTCGCGCTCCTTTTTATTGCCTGCGGCAGATGCCTTGAAAAGTGGCTGGTATTTCGAATTTATGGATAGGCTGCGCGAAGCCAATGTAGCCGTACATGGTTACGAGTCGCTGAAGCAAATGCGCATCAATCCAAACAAGCCGGTTACCAACCTGCAATTTACCAGCGGCATCGATTGGTTCGAAGCAGAGATGGAAGTGATATTTGGCGACCAAAAAGTAACGGTGGCCGATGTGAAGAAGGCATTGTCGCACAAGCAAAACTTTGTAACCCTTGCTGATGGCAGCGTAGGCCTTTTGCCGGATGAATGGATGGAGCGCTATTCCCTGATGATTAAACTCGGAACAGTTAAGGGCAAAGGCATTCAGCTTAAGAAATTCCACTTCTCTGCCGTAGAGCATCTGGGCGAAGAATTAGGCGACCACCAATTATTAAAAGACCTCGAAGCCAAGAGGGAACGCCTGCTGGGCTTTGATTACAATACGGACACAGCTATTCAGGCGCCAGAAAATCTTCATGCAGATTTGCGTCCTTACCAGCTTGCCGGTTTCCAGTGGTTTTCATTTTTGAACGCTACGGGTTGGGGTGGTATTCTGGCAGATGATATGGGTCTTGGTAAAACCATACAAACCCTTTCTTATCTGCTGCATTATCACAACGAAAATCCGGAAGCGAAATTTATAGTTGCCTGCCCTACTACGCTGATGTATAACTGGGAGAATGAAATCAAGAAATTCGCCCCTGATATGACTTACCATATTTACCATGGTTCGGCACGTAAGAGTGGCTCAGACGAATTTAAGAATGCAGATATCATCATCACTACTTATGGAACTTTGCGTAGCGATATAAAAATGCTCTCGCAAATAAACTTTGACTATGTAGTGCTCGACGAATCGCAGGCTATTAAAAATCCGCTATCGCAAGTAGCTAAAGCTGCGCAGCAACTGCAAAGCAAAAATAGACTTGCGCTGAGTGGTACACCGGTGCAGAATAACACCTTTGACCTGTATGCACAGATGAACTTCCTGAACCCGGGTATGCTGGGTTCTATGGATTTTTTCCGCAATGAATTTGCTACGCCTATTGATAAAATGCAGGAAGAGGATACCAAAGCGCAACTGCGTAAACTGATATACCCTTTTATGCTGCGCCGCACCAAAGAGCAGGTGGCACCTGACCTACCTGAAAAAACAGAGGTGGTACACATTTGCGAAATGGGCAGCAAGCAAAGAAAAATTTATGAAGCGTACCGAAATAGTTTCCGCTCTAAAATACTGGGCGAGATTGAAGATAAAGGTATGGAGCGCTCGCAGTTGAGCATACTTACAGGCTTGATGAAGTTGCGCCAGATTTGCGACTCGCCGGCTATTTTGAATGATGAAGAACGCTTTGAAAACCACTCGGTAAAAATAGACGAACTGGTGCGCGAACTGACTGAAAATACCGGCAACCATAAGGCGCTTGTGTTCTCGCAGTTCCTGGGCATGTTATCGTTAATCAGGCAAGAGCTGGAGCGATTGAATATACCTTATGTTTACTTTGATGGTAGCACGAGTGCGACGGAGCGAGAAAAGGCTATTCGCCGTTTTCAGGATGATGAAGAGTGCCGTGTATTCCTCATCTCGCTTAAAGCGGGTGGTGTGGGCCTGAACCTTACGGCGGCCGATTATGTATATATCGTCGACCCATGGTGGAACCCCGCTGTAGAGCAGCAAGCGATTGACCGTACCCACCGTATCGGACAAACAAAAAATATATTTGCCTACAGGCTAATTTGTAAAGATACCATTGAAGAGAAAATTATGCTGCTTCAGGAAAGGAAGCTGAGCCTTGTAAAAGACCTTGTGGCAGATGATGGCGCATTTTTGAAGAAATTGACCAAAGATGACGTAGCCTACCTGTTAAGTTAGACAGCAGCGAATGACAATAAATGAGGTGTCGGCGACAAATCGGTGACTATTTGGCATTGAACTCTTTTGGTTTGATATTTGTACATTACCTTTAATAGACGAATAGACGCATGTGGAGTGAGGTATTTTGAATAAAAATAATTAACCTGTAAAAATGGATAACAACGAATTTCGCAAATACGCGATTAAGCACAAAGGCATCAGCAGCAATACATTTGACAGCTATGCCGCACACATAAGTGCCAATCCTGTGGCGCTTACACCTTACATTATTGAAGAGCGTCCTATGAACGTGGCTTCGATGGATGTATTCAGCCGGTTAATGATGGACCGCATCATTTTCCTTGGCGAGCCTATTAATGATTATGTTGCAAATATTGTAACTGCTCAATTACTGTTTTTGGAAAGTACAGACCGCACGCGCGACGTACAGATGTACATCAACAGTCCGGGCGGCAGCGTTTATGCCGGTTTGGGTATTTACGATACGATGCAGATTGTAACACCCGATATCGCTACTATTTGTACCGGCCTTGCTGCGAGCATGGGTGCTGTACTGATGTGTGCCGGTGTAAAAGGCAAGCGTACTGCGTTGCGCCATAGCCGCATTATGCTGCACCAGCCATCAAGCGCCATTGGCGGACAAGCAACCGATATCGACATCACGGTAAAAGAAATACAACGAGTGAAACACAACTTGTATTCTATTATCTCTGAGCACACCGGACAGCCAATTGAAAAAGTAGCTGAAGATTGTGACCGCGACTTCTGGTTGCTGGCTGAAGAAGCTAAGGAATATGGTATTGTAGACGAAGTATTGAAAGCTAACCCTAAGAAAGAAATAAAATAAGGCTGATACTATTTGCAGTCTTACCATTATTTATCATTCAACAAAAATTTAAACAATAATGAATCCATATAATCTTTCACAACTGAACCTTCGCATGAGCGACGACGAGGAAGAAGAAGCAGAAGAAAAGCCTGTAGTGGACAAGCCGCAACCCGGCAGCCTTTGGCTGAAAAAACAAGAAGAACTTTTTTTCAAAAACAGAAATATATACCTGTGGGGTCCTGTAGAAGATAAATCTGCAAAGGATATCGTAAACAGGCTATTATTGCTGGATGCTGATAAGCCAGGCAAGCAAATCAATTTTTATATAAATAGCCCGGGTGGCGTGGTAACGAGCGGTATGGTTATTTATGATACCATGCGTATGATTAAGTCACCTGTTTCTACTATTTGTATGGGATTGGCTGCCAGCATGGGGTCTATCTTACTCTCTGCCGGCGAAAAAGGTAAGCGTTATGTATTTCCTCATGGCGAGGTAATGATTCACCAACCATCGTTAGGTGGTTATTTTCAAGGTGTATCTGCCGATTTGGAAATTCATGCGAAGCAAATACAAAAAACAAAAGAGCTGGGTGCTCAAATACTTTCTGAGAATTGCGGACAGCCATTCGACAAAGTACTGCGCGACCTGGAGCGCGATTTCTGGATGAATGCTGATGAAGCATTGGAATACGGTATCGTAGATAAAATTGTAGAGAAATTGTAATTTCTAATTTGTGTAATAAAATAGGGTCAGCTCGCAAGAGTTGACCCTATTTGTTTTGAGGGGATTTTAGATTGCTACTCCGACATTGAAACGATAATGGGCACGTGGTCGCTTATACCACTCCAATCACCAAATTTTTCAACTTCTACTTTTGTAGATTCTTTCATCAGTGCTTTCGGCAGAAAACAGTGATCTATGTGATAAGCCTTTAACTCATTTCGGTGCAGGAAAAATGTCTTCAGCGTTTCCTTACCATCCTCTTCTTCGAAATAATTGTGATAAGCGCTTTCGATATTTATCGACCTTAATATTCTTACTACGTCAGAATGATTCCACCATCTATCCCAGCTATCCCAAATAACATTGCTGTTAAAGTCGCCGATGAAAATAGTATCGTCTATTTGTGCCTTATTGATTTGTAGGAATTTCCACAATTGCCCGATATAACCG
>PJTT01000365.1_pt1 | contig 42728 bp, 42 predicted proteins | sample 1512261 | NCBI WGS metagenome assembly PJTT01 (sample SAMN08177685, study PRJNA422409) | Soil metagenome, whole genome shotgun sequencing project. | isolation source: Soil (2) enriched on wood chips | place: USA: Madison | collected 2015-01-15
GACCATGCGGCGGCGGGATGCGATCGAGCGGGACTGGGGCGGATTGGGAAGATCCGTCGCGTCCGGGGACCTGGCGCTGGCCAGGCCCGCCCGCCGTCGGCTTGGGCGAGGATTACAGAGCACACCCCCTCTCCTCGTCGCCGCCTGGAAGGGAAACCTCGAAGGCGGTCCTGGTAAGGCGTTAAGAGCGCCGCCGCCCGGGAAGCCGGCAGCCAAACGACCGCGCGGAGCGCAAGGGCTTCGTCGAAACGGTAACAACACAAAGCACCTCCGGGCGTCGCCCGGGCGCTCCGCTCCCCTTCACCCACTCGCAGCGAAAGCGCGGGGACGAACCGCCGTGCTTACCCCCTCAGTCGCTCCGCGACAGCTCCCCCAGAGGGGGAGCATCTGAAGGCGCGAACCAGGATCCTCCCCCTCTGGGGGAGGTGGCCCGGAGGGCCGGAGGGGGCCGCCGCCAGGCGGCTACCGCCCGTACACCGCGTCGCGCAGTTCCCGCGTCACCTGGCCGTTCATGCCTTCGAACGCCGTGTTGGTCAGCAGCACCACGGTCAGCCCAGCCTTGGGATCCACGAACCAGTTGTGCCCATAGACCCCGCCCCAGGCCAACGTGCCCTGCCCTTGCGGGGTCTTGGCCACCGCCGGATCGTCGAGCACGGCCCAGCCGTAGCCGAAGCCCCAGCCGGGGCCCTGGGTGGCGGCCTTGATACCGGCCTGGTCGGTGGTCATCAGCTTCACGGTCGCGGGCTTGAGCACCGGTCCGCCGCCCGTGCGGACCATCTCCAGCAGGGCCAGCACGTCGCCGGCCGTGCCGACCATGCCCGCTCCGCCCGAGGGGAAGGCGGCCGGATCCGTCGCGCGGCTGGGGGCCATGCGCACGGCGGTGGCGCCCAGCGAGACGTCCTGGTTGTCGGTCATCCGGGTGGGGGCCGGGCTGGCGTTGGCGTAGGGCGTGGCCAGGCGGGCCGGGTCCTTGGCCTGGAAGCCGGCGTCCTTCAGGCCCAGCGGGCCGGTCACGGTGCGGGCCACCACGTCGGGCAGAGGATGGCCGTCGGCCTTCTCGGCGACCAGCCCCAGCACGTCGATGGCCAGGGAATAGCGCCAGGCGGTCCCCGGCGCGAAGGCCAGCGGCCCCTTGCCGATCCGGGCGACGTTCTCGTCCAGGCTCAGCCCCGAGATGTCGAGCCCGTCCGAGACGCCCAGCTTGTGATACGGGTGATCGGCTGTCTCCGACAGGCCGTAGGTCAGGCCCGCCGTGTGGTCGAGCAGCTGGCCGATGGTGATGGTCGGGGCCGAGCCGTCGGCCAGGGCCGGCTTGAAGTCGGGCAGCCATTTGGTCACCGGATCGGCCAGCGACAGCTTGCCCTCCTCGACCAGCCGCATGATCGCCACGCTGACGAACGGCTTGCTGACCGAGGCCAGGCGGAAGACCGCGTCCTCGCGCATCGGGGCGGCCGCCTCGCGGTCGGCCAGGCCCACGGCCCGGTGGTAGACGAGCTTGCCGTCGCGGGCGACCAGGGCCACCGCGCCCACCAGCCGCTGGTCGGCCACGGCGCGGTCGAGCACGGCGTCGATGCGGGCCGCCAAAGCAGCGTCCTGGGTCTGCGCGACCACCGCCGGCTTGCCCACGGCCTGGGCCTGAACCATCGCCGGCGCGGCCGCCAGCACCGCCCAAATCGCCAGGGGGGCCGCAACGCCCGCAAGCCATCGACGCATTTCGCTGCTCCCTCGCCGCCGGACGTCCGGCCTTCCTACGGAGTGGGATGCGGCCGCGCCTTTCGCAAGGCCGGAGCCGCGAGTTTCCCACAGGCTTGCGGCCCGATGTTGCAAACCGGAAGTCGCCCCGGCCGAATCCGCCGCCGCGCGGCCTTGCTTGCGCCACGCGCGCCGCCCAAGTTGAGCTTCGACATCTTCCGCAATCGATCGGTAGCCATGATATCCGTCTCGCGCCTGGCGCTCGTCGTCTCCGCCGGCCTGGCGCTCACCGCCTGCTCCACCCTGCCTTCAGTTCTGCCCGGTTCGAGCAAGAAGGCCGACGCCCCGACCAGCGCCGCCGCCGCTCCGGCCGCGCCCGCGGCGCCGGTCGCCCCGGTCAAGACCTCGGGCCCGCAATTCTCCGACCTCAAGCCCGGCCAGTGGCCGCACGAGATCTCCGACGTCGCCGTCGATCCGGCCATCCGCTTCGGCGTGCTGCCCAACGGCATGCGCTACGCCCTGCGCAAGAACGCCACCCCGCCTGGCCAGGCCGCGCTGCGGCTGTGGTTCGACGCAGGCTCGCTGATGGAGGCCGACGACCAGCAGGGCCTGGCCCACTTCCTCGAGCACATGGCCTTCAACGGCTCCAAGAACGTGCCCGAAGGCGAGATGGTCAAGATCCTCGAGCGCCGGGGCCTGGCCTTCGGGGCCGACACCAACGCCTCGACCAGCTTCGACGAGACGACCTACACCCTCGACCTGCCCAAGACCGACGACGGCACGGTCGACGACGCCATGATGCTGCTGCGCGAGGCGGCCGGCGAGCTGACCATCGACCCCGCCGCCGTCGATCGCGAGCGCGGCGTGGTGCTGTCGGAAGAGCGCACCCGCGACACCCCCGGCTACCGCGTCTTCAAGCAGGGTTTCGCCTTCAACCTGGCCGGCCAGCGCCCGCCCGAGCGCCTGCCGATCGGCACGACCGACGTCATCTCCACCGCCCCAGCCCAGCGCATCCGCGACTTCTACCAGGCCTGGTACCGGCCCGAGAACGCGGTGTTCGTGGCCGTCGGCGACTTCGACCTCGACGCCATGGAGGCCAAGATCAAGGCCCGCTTCGGCGACTGGAAGGCCGTGGGCGAGCCGGGCGCGCGTCCCGACCTGGGCGCCGTGGCCCAGCGCGGCCTGACCGCCAAGGTCATCGTCGAGCCGGGCTCGGGCGAGTCCGTGCAGATCGGCTGGGCGCAAGCCGCCGACCAGCGGATCGAGACCAAGGCCACCGACCGCGAATACATGCTGGAATCGCTGGGCATGGCGGTGCTGAACCGCCGCCTGCGCGCCCTGGCCCGCGGCGAGACCCCGCCGTTCATCTCGGCCGGCGCCCTGCGCAACGACCAGTACCACGCCGTCCAGATCAACGGCCTGTTCGCCCAGGTGAAGCCGGGCGACTGGAAGACCGCCCTGCAGGTGCTCGACCAGGAACAGCGCCGCCTCGTGCAGTTCGGCGTGCGCCAAGACGAGCTGGACCGCGAGATCACCGCCATGCGCGCGGGCTACCAGGCCGCCGCCGCCGGCGAGGCCACCCAGCGCACCCCGGCCCTGGCCGGCGCCATCGTCGGCAGCCTGGGCGACCGCGAGGTGGTGACCAGCCCCTCGCAGAACCTCGCCGGCTTCGACGCCATCACCAAGGACCTCAAGGCCGACGCCGTCTCGGCCGCCGTGCGGTCGCTGTTCGCCGGCCAGGGGCCGCTGATCGTGCTGCCGACCCCGACCGCCATCGAGGGCGGCGAGGCCACGGTCACCGCCGCCTATACGGACTCGACCAAGACCCCGGTCACCCCGCCGGCCGCCCCGGTGGCCACGGCCTGGCCCTATGCGGTGTTCGGCCCGACCGGCAAGCCGGTGGAGCAGAAGGACGTCGCCGACCTCGACACCGTCTTCGTCCGCTTCGAGAACGGCGTGCGCCTGACGGTCAAGCCGACCAAGTTCCGCGACGACCAGATCCTGGTGAAGGCCCGCATCGGCAACGGCCTGCTCGACCTGTCGAAGGCCGGCCAGAGCCCGCTGTGGTCGGCCTCGTCGATGATCGAGGGCGGCCTCAAGCAGATCACCGCCCAGGACATGGAGCAGGTGCTGACCGGCAAGGTCTGGAACGCCGGCCTCGGCGTCGAGGACGACGCCTTCGTGCTCAGCGGCCGCACCCGTCCCGAGGATCTCTCGACCGAGCTGCAGGTGCTGGCGGCCTACGCCTCCGACGCCGGCTGGCGGTCCGAGGCCTTCAACCGCATCAAGACCTATTACGGCACGATCCACGACCAGCTGGAGCGCACCAACAGCGGCGTCGTCGGCCGTGACCTGGCCGGGCTGATGCACCCGAACGACGGCCGCTGGACCTTCCCCAGCCGCCAGGACATCGCCGCCGGCTCGATCGACCAGCTGAAGGCGGCCGTCGGCCAGCCCCTGTCGACCGGCCAGATCGAGGTCGTCGTCGTGGGCGACACCACGGTCGAGAAAGCCGTCGCCGCCGTGGCCGAAACCTTCGGCGCCCTGCCCGTCCGCACCGGCGCGGCCGCGCCCGCCGAAGCCAAGCAGATCGGCTTCCCCGCCCCGTCCAGGACCCCGGTGATCCGCACCCACAAGGGCCGCGCCGACCAGGGCCTGCTGTTCATGGCCTGGAAGACCGACGACCTGTTCAGCGACCTGCAGCGCTCGCGCAACATCCAGCTCCTGGCCTCGGTGATGCAGCTGCGGCTGATCGACGAACTGCGCGAAAAGCAGGGCGCCACCTATTCGCCCTCGGTCTCCGCCACGGCCAACGCCACCTTCCCCGGCTGGGGGTATCTGGGCCTGTCGGTCGAGGCGCCGCCGGAAAGGCTCGACCAGGTGGTGGCCAGCGTCCGCAAGATCGCCGCCGACCTGCGCGACAAGCCGGTCAGCGCAGACGAGCTGGAGCGCGCCAAGCTGCCGCGCATCGACCAGCTGGAAAAGGCCCGCGAGACCAACGAGTACTGGCTGGGCGCGCTCTCGGGCGCCCAGACCGACCCGCGCCTGCTCGACGCCACCCGCTCGGTGATCGCCGGCCTGCAACGCGTCTCCGCCGCTGACGTCCAGAAAGCCGCCCGCGCCTTCCTGTCCGACGACAAGAGCTGGACCTTCGAGGTCAAGCCGGAGAAGTGATCCTGATCCCTCTCCCCTTGCGGGAGAGGGTGGCCCCCAAAGGGGGTCGGGTGAGGGGTCTCTCAGAACTCAAAACCGCGTGCGGCGGCCAGGCCTGGCGCAGCGTCCAATATCTGAGAGACCCCTCATCCGTCGGCTTCGCCGACACCTTCTCCCGCAAGGGGAGAAGGACAAAAAGAAAAGGCCTCCGCTCTTTCGAACGGAGGCCTTTGTCGTTTCGAACCGGCTTAGGCGATCAGTAGACCACCCCGCCGACGCCGCCGTCGAGGCTCAGGCTCATGCCCGACGACCGCGTCTCCCGGACCGTCTCCTCGCGATAGGCGGTGTAGGTCTCGGTGGTCAGGATGGTCAGAATCTTCACGCCGGCGCCGTAGCGGCGCAGCAGCGAGCGCTCGTTGCAGTCGCGGGCCGGGCGCTGCGGACGGCAGACCAGGGTCCCGCCTTCGCCGCCGCGAATACCGGGCGTGTGATAGAGCGCCTCGTTCTTCTGGCAGATGTAGGTCTGGGCGCCGCGGCCGCCGGTGCTGACGTCGATCGTGCTGTCATATTCGCCGATCACGTACTGCATGCGGCTGCCGGCGATGCAGCGATAGAGCTCGCCGTCATAGAGGTCGTCGATGTCGCGGTCGGGCGTGACCTGCGAGGCCGGGTGCGGGATGTCCTTGTCGTCCAGGCAGACGGCGCGGACGACGACGCGCTTGAACTTGGTGCGGGTGGCTTCATAGGCCGTGCGGCGGGCGGTCTCGCCGCCGATCACGTTGAGGCCGTCGATATAGCCGGTGGCCTGCGGGCCCGAATAGTAGCCGCCGTGCGCGCCGCCGCCGTAATAGACGGTCGAACTGGCGCCCGCGCCGGCCCCGGCGCTGCTGCCGGCCGAGGCGTTGGCCGAGGCGCTCGCATTGACGTTGACGTTCACGTTGACGGAGGTCTTGCCGCCGCCACCGCCGTTGCAGCCGCTGTTGCAGCCGCTCGGAGGCTTGGGCGGGCGCGGGGGCGCCGGCGGCGGGGTGCAGCAGCTCGGAGGCGTGGTCGTGCAGCCGCTGTTGCACTGGGCGTAGGCGACACCGCCCACGAAGAGTCCGGCCAGGGCCGCCCCGATGGCGATCCACAGCTTGGACACGGTCAGTTTCGGCGCCGTCATGGCGTCTCCCCTTCACACAGCGTGCGTCTTCCAGCCGGTTCACCAGCAAGAAGCGCGCCATGGGCCCGCCGCGCCTCGACTCTGTGCCAAGACGATACGACGGGGCCCCTGGCCCGGTTCTCCTAGCAAGCCCCATGCGGTCGATCTGGACCGCGAAGTGGACCCGCCAGGGGACGACGATGTTCCATCCAAGCACGGAACGGTTGATAGACTATTGGCGAACCCAGGCCGGCGCCGCGCGCATGCCGTCCCGCGCCGATGTCGATCCGGGCGATTTCCTCGATATTCTGTCCCAGGTCTTCATCCTGGGACGCTCGGCCGGCCGCTATCCGTTCCGCCTGACCGGCGGCTTCGTGGCCGATCTGCACGCCCGCGACCTGCGCGGCGAGGACTCGCTGTCGCTGTGGGCGCTGTCGCACCGGCTGGAGGTGAAGTCGGCCCTGGAGGTCGCCCGCCGCCGGGCCGAGCCCGTCGTCGTCACCGCCGACATCCGCGCCCACGGCGTCGCCTCGGTCGGCATGGAGGTGCTGCTGGCCCCGATGACCGGCGCCAGCGGCGAGGTCGACCGGTTCCTGGGCCTCTACCAGCCGATCGCCATGATGCAGCGCCTGATGGGCCGCCCGGCCTACGAACTGGGCGTCCGCCGGATCCAGGCGCTCGGCCCCAACAACGCCGAGGCCCCGCGCCTGCGGCTGGCCAGCCTCGACGGCCGGCTGATCGCCTGACGGCGGACAAGGTTTCCTCCCGGACTCTGGAGCGGGAGGCTTGCGTCGCACTGCCGGGTGCGACGCCGAAGGGACGGAGGGGGACGCTCGGGAGAGCGCCTCGCGGCGGGAGCGCCCCCTCCTCCCGGATTTACTAGGCGTCGCCGTTGCGGGCGGTGACGATCCAGCCGGCGCCGTCGATCACCACCGACCTGTCCTGCGCCTTGGCCGCGAAGGCCTCGCGCACCGCGATCCTGGCTTCTTGCACCACCGCCTTGGCCTGATCCGATAGGGCGCGGGTCAGCGGACCGACCTGGAAGGCCAGGTCCACGGCGTCGGCGATCGCCGCCTCGCGCGTATCGCCTTCGCCGAAGACGATCCGGTGGTCGACCGGCGTCAGCGCCACATCCACAAAGCCGGCCTCGCCCAGGATCCGCTCCACCCGCGCCCGGTCGCCGAACGAGAACGGCCCCGGGGCCTCGGGCGGCGGCGCGGCGGGCGGGCCGACGATCGGGGCGATGGCCTGCAGCGGCAGCCGCACCCAGTCGTTCTCGCCCGCCCCGCGCCAGCAGACGAAGGCCAGGCGTCCGCCCGGCTTCAGCGCCCGGCGCATGTGGGCGAAGGCCCCCGCCGGATCGTCGAAGAACATCACCCCGAACCGCGAGAACAGCAGGTCGAACTGCGCCACCGGCAGCAAAGCCCGGCTGGCGTCGGCCACCTGGAAGCGGGCGTTCGGTCGGTCCTCGCCCAGCTCGCGGGCCCGCGCCACCAGCGGTTCGGAAACGTCGACGCCCAGAACGCCGCCCTTGGCCCCGACCAGGGCCGCCAGCGCCAGGCTGCCCGCCCCCGCCCCGCAGCCTATGTCCAGCACCTGTTCGCCCGACGCCGGTGCGGCGGCGGCAACCGCCGCCTGGCCATAGGCGTCGAGCATGCGGTCAAGCCGCGCCTGGTTGGCCACCCAGCGCTCGCCGGTGCGCCCGTTCCAGTCGGCGATCTGGTGGACATTGCGCTCGGTCATGGCGGGGCCTCAGTTGAGAATTAATCTCAACAAGCTTTAGCCCCGCCGTCCGGTCCTGTCGACTAACTCTGTCGACTAACGCCCCGCCGCATCCAGCGCCGCGATCACCTCGGGCGGCAGGGTCAGGCGGGCGCCGGCCAGCAGTTCGTCGAGTTGCTCGACGCTGGTGGCGCTGGCGATCGGGGCGGTGATGGCCGGATGGGCGACGATCCAGGCCAGGGCGATCTGGGCCGGGCTCGCGCCGGTCGCCTCGGCCGCAACGTCGAGGGCGGCCAGCACCCGCAGGCCCTTTTCGTTCAGATAGTCGCGCGCGATGGTCCGGCCCCGCGCCCGCCCCTCGAGATCGGCCTCGCTGCGATACTTGCCGGTCAGGAAGCCGGCGGCCAGGCCGTAGAACGGGATGATCCCGACGCCTTCCCGCGTCGTGAGGTCCGCCAGCGCGCCCTCGACCTCGTCGCGGTCATAGAGATTGAACTTCGGCTGGATCGACTCGTAGCGGACCAGGCCCTTGTCGGCCGAGGTCTTCAGCGAGGCCTCCAGGCGCTCGGGCGTGAAGTTCGAGGCCCCGATGGCCCGCACCTTGCCGGCCTTCACCAGTCGGTCGAAGGCCTCCAGCGTCTCGTCGATCGGCGTGGCCGCATCGTCCTCGTGCGACTGGTAGAGGTCGACGTAATCCGTCTGCAGCCGGCGCAGCGAGTCTTCCAGAGCCTCGACGATGTTGGTCGCCGACAGTCCGGGACGCTTGGGCCACTTGGCCACCTTGGTCAGGATCTTGATGCTGTCGCGCTTGCCGCCGGCCGCCAGCCAGCGGCCGATCGTCGCCTCGGACTCGCCGCCCTCGTGTCCCGGGACCCAGGCCGAATAGACGTCGGCCGTATCGACCGCGTCGAAGCCCCCATCGACGAAGGCGTCGAGCAGCCGGTGCGACGTCGTCTCGTCGGCCGTCCAGCCGAAGACATTGCCGCCGAACACCAGCGGGGCGATCGAGAGGCCGGAGCGGCCGAGGGGGCGTTGGCTCATGAAGAAGGTCCTATTGGAAGACGGCCGTGACTGTGGGCGGCTTCACCCGCCCTCGCCCAATCAAACTTTGAAATAAGGCCTATTGGGCGCGGGCAGCGGATCTATCCGAAACCGCCCGCACGCCCCCCCTCTTCCGTAAAGCCCCCGCGACAGCGGGGATTTTACGGGTGAAGAGATCAGGCCGCCGCCGCGGCGGCCCCGTCGAACACCGGCGCGTCCTGCGGCGCCAGGGTCGCCTTGCCGCGCAGCAGGTCGGCGGCCCGCTCGGCGATCATGATCGTGGGCGCATTGGTGTTGCCGCCGATCAGGGTCGGCATCACCGAGGCGTCGATCACCCGCAGGCCCGCAAGACCCTGCACCCGCAATTGGTCGTCGACCACCGCCAGCGGATCGCCGGCCGCGCCCATCCGGCACGTGCCGACCGGGTGATAGATCGTCTCGGCCTTGGCCCGGATCCAGGCGTCGATCTCGGCGTCGCTCTTCACCCCGGCGCCCGGCGCGTACTCGCTGTCGCGATAGGGATCGAGGGCCGCCTGGGCGGCGACGTCGCGGCCGATCCGCACGCCTTCGCGCATGGCCCGGCGGTCCTCGTCGGCGGCCAGGTAGTTGGCCAGGATCGTCGGATCGGCGAACGGGTCGGCCGACCGCAGCCCCACCGAACCGCGGCTCTCGGGGCGCAGCTGACAGATGTGCAGGGTGAAGCCGTCCTTCTCGACCACCACCTTGCCGTGGTCCTGCATGATCGCCAGCACCGCGTGGATCTGCAGGTCGGGCCGGTCGAGATCGGACCGCGAGCGCAGGAAGGCCCCCGACTCCAGGAAGTTCTGCCGACCGATGCCCTTGCCCATCAGCAGGTAGGAAAGACCGACGCCCAGCTTGTTCAGCCCCTTGTTGGCCGAATAGGCGGTCTTCAGCCCCTTGGTCGTCCACGATAGGCAGACGTCCAGGTGGTCCTGCAGGTTCTGACCGACGCCGCGCGACTCGTGGATGGTCGAGATGCCGTGCATCTTCAGCGCATCCGGGTCGCCGATCCCCGACAATTGCAGAATTTGCGGAGACTGCACCGCGCCGGCGCTCAGCAGCACCTCGGCGTCGGCGTGCGCGACCGCGGTCTGGCCGCCCTTGCCTGCGACATATTCGACACCGATCGCCCGGCCTTTCTCGACCAGGATCCGCGTCGTGCGGGCCTCGGTGATGCAGGTCAGGTTCGGCCGCGCCAGGGCGCCGGCCAGATAGGCGGCCGCCGCGCTCCAGCGCTTGCCGTCGCGGATGGTCAGATCGTAGGGGCCGAAGCCCTCCTGCTGGAAGCCGTTGAAATCCTTGGTCACCGGGTGGCCCGCCTGGCGGCCCGCCTCGATCACCGCCTTGTAGAACGGGCTGTCGGACTCCCCGGCCGAGACGTGCAGCGGCCCGTCGCCGCCATGATAGTCGCAGCCCCCGCCGTGGAAGGTCTCCGAGCGCTTGAAGTAGGGCAGCACCTCGGCATAGGACCAGCCCGACAGGCCCATCTGCCGCCACTGGTCGTAGTCGCGCGCATGGCCGCGGATGTAGATCATGCCGTTGATCGCCGAGCTGCCGCCCAGGCCCCGGCCGCGCGGCCACCACAGGCGGCGGCCGTCCAGGTGCGGCTCCGGATCGGTCCAGAAGCCCCAGTTGCTCTCGCCCTTGGCCTTGATCAATTCGCCCACGCCCGCGGGCATGCGCACCAGCACCGAGCCGTTCCTGCCGCCGGCCTCCAGCAGCAGCACCTTCACCGCCGGATCCTCGCTCAGCCGCGCGGCCAGCACGCAGCCCGCCGAACCGGCGCCGATGATGACGTAGTCGTAGCGCGTGCCCGACATGGCGTCCCTCCCACAATGTTATCGTTGTTAAGACAGAGAGTGACCCGGCCCGGCGACGGCGGCAAGAGGGCATGCGGCGGGTGGACAGTCGCGCCTAAAAGAGGCTTGGGCCATCAGCAGTCGGAGGCATTCAGGCCGTGGGGCTTGCACATAGCAAGAAGCGCGGCGTCCTATGGGTGAGCCTTCTGGCAGATGGACGTCGGACAAAGCCGCCTACGCCGAAAATCAAAGCCCCCTGGCATTTCGCAATGACCAGGGGGCCAGAGAGAAAAAGAACCGAAGCAGCCCTATTCACTCGCAGAACAGAGTCCCGCAAACGTAATCAAGGTTCACTTCCAAATGTCGTCGCGAAGAAAGTCCTTCTTCTTACCGGTAATCGCGGCATGTACCATCTTGTCCGCGCCTGTGCCGACCGCGCCCAACGTAGCTTTTCTCACCGCCCAATTTGCGGGAAGGCACATGGCCCCAAGCAAGCCCAATCCAATCCGCTCGGAGGTCGTGAACTTTTCATCCTCTTGGTCTTGCAAAGCAGCGCTCCTCTAATGGCAGGCGCCGGACACTGCTGGCGCCTGAGCATGACGACCAAAACGCTATGCGACCGATCTGCTCTTGCCCGAGAAAAGCTCGGACAAGGCTTACGGGCAGGCCTCTAAGCCCGCCACTCCACCTTAGCGCGCTAATGCCGGGCGACAAGCCTACAGATAGATCGTCAACGCCGCCGCAGACACGCGTTAGGCCGTTACGGATTTTCCGCGAACTCAACCTTAATCCGATCTGCAAACCTGCCCGCCATCATGACGGCATCAGATCGATCGGCGGCTTCGTGGAGAGCGCCTTCCGGTCATCCGAACTTCCAACGGCGGCTTCGATCCCGCTGCCGCCGTGAGAAGCCCCGCGCACCGAGCCCCCCGCGCGGGTCCGTCAGGAGCGCCGCCGTCTTCCCCCCAGAGGGCGGCGCTCCTGCATTTTCCGGATCAGAGGGCCTTCAGGCCGGCGCGGTAGCGCTTCCAGTTCTCGACATAGTGCAGGGCCGAGGCCTGCAGGATCATTGCCTGGTGCCCGCTGACCTCGCGGATGATCTTGCCCGGCGCGCCGACCACCATCGAGCTGTCGGGGATCTCCTTGCCCTCGGTGATCAGGGCGCCGGCCCCGATCAGGCAATTCTTCCCGATCCTGGCGCCGTTGAGGATGATCGAGCCGATGCCGATCAGCGAGCCGTCGCCGACCGTGCAGCCGTGCAGCATCACCATGTGGCCGACGGTGACGTTGGCGCCGATGGTGAGCGGGATCCCGGCGTCGGTGTGCAGCACCGAGCCGTCCTGGATGTTGCTGTTCTCGCCGATGGTGATCGGGTCGTTGTCGCCGCGCAGCACCGCGCCCCACCAGACGCTGGCGTTCTGCTCGAGAACGACATTGCCCATCACGCTGGCGCTCGGGGCGATCCAGTATTCGCCTTCCGGGGGAAGCCGCGGCGCCGCATCGCCCAACGAATAGACAGTCATCCGTACACCCCGTGTTCTTTTGGCACGCAGAATCTTAATCGGTCAGAAACCATAATCACCCCATTGTAAATCCGGTGATTCGGCATGGAACATCCCTTCATCGGGAGACTTCCTTCCGTATCCGCCGCGGACCATACCGACCGCGGCCTCCTGACGACGGAGAACAGGGTCTTGCGTTCGGCGTTCCGGCGTACAGCACCGCCTTCCTGGGGCTCCACCGAGCCGCCCGGCCGCGCCTGCGGCTCCGTCTTCTGCTCCTCTCATCGACCCAAGGACGACGCCTCGCGGCCTCGTCCTTTTTTCATGCCCGAATGGAGGCTTTGATGACCAAGCGAGCCCTGAAGCGGATGGTGCGCGAGGGCGCGGACGACCGCTATGACGACGCCAAGGTGCGTCGCCTGCCGGTGGAGCATCGCGGCGGCTGGTCGCCGCTGGGCGACACCGACAATGCGCCCAGGGATCAGAGCTACATCAAGACCATAAAACCAAAATCGCCGGGCCAGGCCCAGCTGATGGAGGCGATGGACAGCAAGAACCTGGTCATGGCCCTGGGTCCCGCCGGCACCGGCAAGACCTACCTGGCCATCGCCAAGGCCGTGGAGGCGCTCGAGGCCGGCCGGGTCAACCGCATCGTCCTGTCGCGCCCCGCCGTCGAGGCCGGGGAGTCGATCGGCTACCTGCCGGGCGACATGGAAGACAAGCTGGCTCCCTATCTGCGCCCGCTCTACGACGCCCTGACCGACCGCCTTTCGGTCAAGCGCATGCGGGCCCTGATGGCCGAGGGCGCCATCGAGATCGCCCCGGTCGGCTTCATGCGCGGCCGCACCCTCAACAACGCCTTCGTGGTCATCGACGAGGCCCAGAACTGCACCTACATGCAGCTGAAGATGCTGCTGACGCGCCTGGGCTGGCACTCGACCATGGTGGTCACCGGCGACCCGAACCAGTCCGACCTGCTGCCGGGCATCTCGGGCCTGGCCGACGTGGCCGCCAAGTTCGAGGAGTTGTCCAACATCGCCGTCGTCCGCCTGGCCGACAAGGACATCGTCCGCCATCCCCTGGTGGCCGAGATGCTCGGCGTTCTGTGACCCTAATTCTGTAATTTCATAACAGAACTTGCCCTTACGGGCTTGAGTATGGGGCGGTCGGACTGCAAGGTCCGGCCGCCTTAACTGTTTTGGGACCCCATATGTCCGATGCCGCCGCCGCCCCACGCTCGGAGTTCACGCTCCGCGGCGTGCTTCTGGGGATCCTGATCACCGTCGTCTTCACGGCCGCCCAGGTCTATCTCGGCCTCAAGGTCGGCCTGACCTTCGCCACCTCGATCCCCGCCGCGGTGATCTCGATGGCCCTGCTGCGGTTCTTCAAGACCTCGACCATCCAGGAAAACAACATCGTCCAGACGATCGCCTCGGCGGCCGGCACGCTGTCGTCGGTGATCTTCGTGCTGCCGGGCCTGCTGATGATCGGCTGGTGGTCGAACATCCCGTTCCTGGCCACCTTCGGCATCTGCGCCGTCGGCGGCATCCTGGGCGTGATGTACACGATCCCCCTGCGCCGGGCGCTGGTGACCAACTCGTCCCTGCCCTATCCGGAAGGCGTCGCCGCGGCCGAGGTGCTGAAGGTCGGCGCCGGTTCGCGTGAAGGCGCGGCCGAGGGCAAGGCGGGCCTGTGGGCGGTGATCGCCGGCACCCTGGCGTCGGCGGCCTTCGCGGCCCTGGGCGCGGCCAAGATCTTCGCCGCCGAAGTGGCCACCTATTTCAAGGTCGGCAAGGGCGCGACGGGCATCGGCGCGTCCAGCTCGCTGGCGCTCATGGGCGCGGGCCACCTGATGGGCATCACGGTCGGCGTCGCCATGTTCACCGGCCTGTTCATCGCCTGGGCCGTGCTGGTGCCGATCCTGACCGGCGTGTTCCCGGCCGAGGCCGGCATGAGCGTCGCCGATCACGCCCTGAAGATCTGGTCCACCAAGGTCCGCTTCCTTGGCGCCGGCGTCATCGGCGCGGCCGCCATCTGGACCCTGGGCAAGCTGGTGGCGCCGATCTGGCGCGGCCTGGTCTCGGCCTTCGAGGCCGGCAAGGCCCGCCGCTCGGGTTCCGGCGACATTCCCCGCGTCGAGCAGGACATCCCGCTCTTCGTCGTCGGCCTGGTGTCGGTGGCCCTGCTGGCTCCGGCCGGCTGGCTGCTGGCCGCCTTCGCGCTGGGCGGTCCCGCCGGCGCCCTGGCCCTGCCGCTGACCATCATCGGCGTCGCCTACCTGGTGTTCGCCGGCCTGCTGGCCGCCGCTGTCTGCGGCTACATGGCCGGCCTGATCGGCTCGTCCAACAGCCCGGTCTCGGGCATCGCCATCCTGACCGTGCTGGGCGCCTCGCTGCTGGTGGGCGCCATCGGCCGCGGCCTGATCGGCCCCGACGCCGCCAAGGCCCTGGTCGCCTTCGCCCTCTATGTCACCGCCACCGTCCTGGCCGTGGCCGTCGTGGCCAACGACAACCTGCAGGACCTGAAGACCGGCCAGCTGGTCGACGCCACCCCGTGGAAGCAGCAGACGGCCCTGGTGATCGGCGTGCTGTCGGGCGCCGTGGTGATCCCGTTCGTGCTGGACCTGCTGGCCAAGTCCAACGGCTTCGTCGGCGCGCCGAACCTCAACGTCGTGCCCGGCGCCGAGCCCCTGGCCGCGCCGCAGGCGACGCTGATCTCGACCCTGGCCAAGGGCGTCATCGGCCATAACCTGCAATGGGACCTGCTGGGCGTCGGCGCCCTGATCGGCCTTGCCCTGGTGGCCGTCGACATCGTCCTGCGCCGCGCCAGCAAGGATCGCTTCAGCCTGCCGCCGCTGGGCGTGGGCCTGGCCATCTACCTGCCCAGCGCCGTGACCGCCCCGGTGGTGGTCGGCGCCGTCGCCGGCTGGATCTTCGAGCGCGTGGTCTCCAAGGACCGCAAGGCCGAGGTCGCCAAGCGCCTGGGCGTGCTGATCGCCTCGGGCTTCATCGTCGGCGAAAGCCTGTTCAACGTGGCCCTGGCCCTGCTGATCGTGGCCAGCAACAAGGGCGCGCCCCTGGCCATCGCCTCGCCGCCGCCCGAGCACCTGGGCATGATCATCGCCCTGGTCGTCGCGGCGATCCTGGTGGTGGCGCTCTACGCCTGGTGCCGCATCCAGGCCCGGAAGACCGAACAGGCCTGATCGGACTTTTCCGCTGAAGACGAAGACCCCGGAAGCCGCCGCTTCCGGGGTCTTTTTCATTCCGCCGCCAGCACGGTGAACCAGACGTCCGCCCGCCGCTCGAACCCCAGGGCGCGATAGAGCGCGTTGGCCCCGGCGTTGTCGGCGTAGCTGTGCAGGAACGGCGTCTCGCCCCGCGCCAGGATCTTGCCGGCCACGTGCGCCATCAGCCCGGCGGCGTAGCCCTGCCCCCGGAAGTCGGGACGCGTGCAAACGCCGCTGACCTCGGTGAAGCCGTCCGGCCGCATCCGCTCGCCGGCCATCGCCGCCAACTCGCCGCCCACCTTCACCCCGACGAACTCGCCCAGTTCGTGGGTGCGCGAGAAGAACGGCCCGGGCTTGGTCAGGGTCGCGAGAGCGAGCATCTCGGGCGCGTCGGCGTCGGTCAGGGCGACGATCTCGAAATCGACGGGCTTGAGCGGCGTGATCGCCGACGCCGCCATCTGCCAGCAGAGGGCGCTGGAAACCACCCCCGTCCCGGGGATCGGCGGCGGCGGGGAAAGCTCGACCAGGCCGCTGTTTCCATGTTCGCGCACCAGCGCGCCCAGGGCCACCAAGCTCTCCGACGCCTCCTCGGCGACGGCGGCGAACAGGCCGAAGCGCGGATCCATCCGCAGCGCGCCGCCGCGCGCGATCGCCAGGTGCGCCTGCCGGCCGGTCAGGCTGGACCAGACGGGGCGGTCGAGGGGATGGCTCATGGCGGCTCCGGGGAAAAACACGGACTTCAGCGTGGCGGAGGTTACAGTCGCGCCGACAGCGATCTAGGATTGCACGGCCCGCCCCGCCACCCCGAAAGGCGTCGATGAAGTCCGTGGTCGCGTTCGCAAGCCTCGCCCTGGCCGTCCTGGCCGCCGTTCCGGCCCGGGCCGCCCCGCCGCCGCCGGTTCCGATCCCGCCCGAACTGCGACAGCCGATCGACGGCTACGACCTGCAAATCCCCTACCAACTGTGGCGATACTGGATCGAGAACCGCAAGGGGGCGGTCATCGAAGGCCTGCTCGATACGCCCCCGCCGCCTGGCGAAAGGGCCTTCGGCCCACGACAGCTGCGGTTCAAGGGCGGATGGGAGATGGGCCAGTTCGCTGGCGGCGACGCCCAGGTCTATTGCAAGCCGCAACAGCCCTACGGCGTCGACCGCGACAGCTGCCACATCGTGCTGCGCCAGGTCCGGATCCCGGCCGACGCCGGCGGCCTGGGCGGAGCCAATCCGCTGTCGCTCTGGATGCGCGAGAACTTCGACGCCAAGGGACTGGTGCGCCATTTCAGGGCCGAGGGGCTTTCACCCGAGACCGACTGGTGGCGCGCCGATCGCGCGCGACTGTTCGCCGCCTCGGCCTCGCCCGATACCGTGCTGAAGAGCCAGGCCCGCATCGAACAGGTCGATTCTCGCGACTGTCCGGCCATGGCCCAGGCCTTCGCCGCGCTGGACGCCGCTCGGCTGGACCTGCGGCTCGACCTCTTCGGCGTCGGCGCCGATACGACCGTCAAGCCGCCGCTGCCGCACTCCAACTCCTGGACCTTCACCCTGGAGCTAATGCGCGAAGACGGCCTGGCCAAACTCGAGACCAGCAGCCGGCAGGTCGGCGATCTGGTCTTCCCGATCCTCAAAGCCGCCGAGGCCTGCGCCAAGACCCCGCCGGCTCAGCAGTAGGCGGCGATCAGGGCCTTCACGGCGCCGACGCTGGCCATGGCCGGCTTGTCGTCGCCGTCGAACATCTGGCTGGAGGTGAAGACGCCCTCGATCAGCAGCAGGAAGGCGTCGCCCAGGGCGGCGGGATCGCGCGCGCCCATCTCGGCGGCCTTGGCCCGCAACCGCGCGCGCAGGTCTTCCTTGTGGGTCTGCGAGACCATGCGTCCGGCGTGCTGGCGATCGGGATATTCCACCGCCGCGTTGCTCAGCGCACAGCCGCGATAGTCGTCGCCGACCGACCGCGCCGCCAGCCCTTCGAAATAGGCGACCATCTGGGTCTTGGGGTCGCCAGGGAACGCATCCTCGGCCGACTTGAAGCGGTCCCAGAACCCTTCCTCCACCTCGCGCAGCACGGCGGCGACCAGGTCGTCCTTGGACTTGAAGCTGCGATAGAGGCTGGGCTTGGTCACCCCCGCCTTGCTGACGATCTCGTCCACCCCCACGGCGCGGATGCCCTCGCGGTAGAACAGGTCGCGGGCCGTCTCGAAGATCTTCTCGGCGGCCCGCGCACCGGGCGCATACGGCTGGAGGTGGAGGGGCTGGTCGGCGTCGGTTTTCGTCATCGGGAACAAGGCCTCTTGACGATGTTACTAACCGGTACGTACAACGCCATCAAGACCCGTACCGATCGGTTACATTTTCCGCTTGGAGCATCTCATGGCCGCGATCCGCCGCCCCTTCGGCCGCAACTACGCCTTCGTGGTGGCCGGCGTGACCTTCCTGGCCCTGCTGGCCGCGGCCGGCCTGCGCGCCGCGCCGGGCGTGCTGATCCTGCCGCTGGAGAAGAGCTTCGGCTGGGATCGCGGCTCGATCTCGCTGGCCGCCGCCATCGGCATCTTCCTCTACGGCCTGACCGGTCCGTTCGCGGCGGCGCTGATGCAGTCGTTCGGCGTGCGCAAGACGGTCAGCCTCGCCCTCGTGCTGATGGCCGTCTCCACCGGGCTTTCGGCCTTCATGACCCAGAGCTGGCACTACGTCGCCACCTGGGGCGTGCTGGCGGGCTTCGGCAGCGGCGCGGTGGCCATGGTGCTGGGCGCGACCATCGTCAATCGCTGGTTCGTCGAGCGGCGCGGCCTGATGCTGGGCCTGCTGACCGCCGCCACCGCCACCGGCTCGCTGATCTTCCTGCCGGCCATGGCCTTCATCGCCGAGCACGGCGGCTGGCGGCCCGTGGTGCTGACCGTCGCCGCCGTCGCCGCGATCATGGCCCCGATCGCTTGGCTGCTGATCCCCGAGCGCCCGGCCGACATCGGCCACAAGCCGTTCGGCGCGGGCGAAGACTGGGTGGAGCCGCCGCGCGGCTCGGCCACGGGCGCCCTGGCCGGCGCCTTCGGAGCCCTGGCCCGCGCCAGCAAGACCCGCACCTTCTGGCTCCTGTTCCTGGGCTTCTTCATCTGCGGCCTGACCACCAACGGCCTGATCGGCGTGCACATGATCGCCTTCTGCGGCGACCGGGGCATGCCCGAGGTCCGCGCCGCCGGCCTGCTGGCGCTGATGGGCCTGTTCGACCTCTTCGGCACGACGGCGTCTGGCTGGCTGACCGACCGCTACGACCCGCGCAAGCTGCTGTTCGTCTATTACGCCCTGCGCGGCCTCTCGCTGATCTACCTGCCCTATTCGGACTTCTCGATCGTCAGCCTGTCAGTGTTCGCGGTGTTCTACGGCCTGGACTGGATCGCCACCGTGCCGCCGACCGCCCGCCTGGCCACCCAGGCCTTCGGCGACCGCGACGGTCCGATCGTGTTCGGCTGGATCGCCGCCGGCCACCAGTTGGGCGCGGCCACGGCGGCCGTCGGCGCGGGCCTGATCCGCGCGGCCCAGGGCCAGTACGTCCAGGCCTTCGTCATCGCCGGCGTCGCCGGCCTGATCGCGGCCGGCGCCTCGCTGCTGATCCGGCGCGAGGTCAAGGCGATGGCGGCCTAGGCGCTCCAGGGATCGAGCACGGGGCCGCCCCAGGCCTCGAAGTCCCGGACGTTGCGGGTGACGAGGGTCAGGCCGTGGACCTCGGCTGTGGCGGCAAGGAAGGCGTCGATCGACGGCATGGTCCGCCTGGCGTTTTCGGCGGCGCGGCGGATGCGGGCCTGAGCCTTGGCGACTTCAACATCGACGGGAAGAACGCGCTCGCCGAACTCGACGATCACCTCATCCAGCCACGCCCGCAGGTTGGCCGCCTTCCGTCCAGGTACGAGCCGCTCAGCGCCGTAGCCAGCCTCAGCCACGGTCATGGCGCTGATGAACAGCATCGACGCAGGCTTATCCGCCAGCCACTGCGAGACGCCCGGATGCGGACTCAGCTTTGTCGCATCGGAAAGTACGTTGGTATCAAGCAGGAACATCAGAACTCGATGATCCGCCCTGGATCCTGGTCACGGGCGAAGATTTCGGCGTGCTCCTCGTCGCTGAGGACGCGGTACTTGGGGTCCAGCCAAGATGGCGCCTTTCGAGGCGCGGCCTCCAGCAATCGCTCGTATTCCTCGGCCGACAGCACGACGGCGGCGTCCCGACCGTCCCGGGTCAAGTGCTGGGGCCCATGAGTGCGGGCTCGCTCGACCACTTCGCCGAACTTGGCTTCGGCTTCGGCCAGGCTCCAGGTCCCGTCAGCCATCTCGCCCTCGCGCCATAAAAAATGACCACCCCGACAAGATAGCCAGGATGGTCATTTTTTCAAAGCGACGGTGTGCTGCGGGCCTATTCGAGGTCTTCGGCCAGGATGGCCATCTCGAACATGTAGGAGCCGTCTTCGTCTTCGTCCTGGAAGAGGACGCCGATGAATTCGCCCTTCACTTCGACCTCGGCGGAGTCCTTCTGCTTCGGACGGGCCTTCACGGCGATGTGCGGGTTGCCGAAGGTGCGCTTCAGGTGGGCTTCGAGCTTGGCGATGGCGGCGGCGTCCACGGGGGGCTCCTGATCTTGTTATTGGGCTTTCGCCCCCGTGGGGCGGAATGGCGGGAAACTAGAGGTCCCGGGCGCAAAGTGTAAGGCCTTTTGCGCGGGAACCGGCTCAGGCCTGTTGAGAAAACGGCGGCGGCGAGGTCGCCCGCCCCTGCTCCACAAGCCAGTCGCGAAAGCGCCGGGCCCCGCGCGAGGGGCCGGCCCTGGGCGTCAGGGCGCACAGCAGCGTCGGTTCGGCCGCCATGCCGAGCGGCGCCACCAGACGTCCCGCCGCCAGGTCCCGCTCGGCGAAGGCATAGGGCACGACCGCCGCGCCCAGGCCGGCGGCGGCGGCCTCGATCATGTAGAAGTAGTGGTCGAACTCCCGCACCAGGCCCGGCGCCGGCAGGTCGAGACCCGCGGCCTTCGCCCACTGGTCCCAGCTGTGCAGGTAGGTGCGGGTGTGCAGGCGCGGCAGGGCCGCAAGGTCCGCCGCCGTCCGGACGCGCACGGCCAGCTCGGGGGCGACGACAGGCCCGACGAAGGTCTCCAGGAACGGCGTCGCCTCGGCGTCCGACGACGACGGCGCGCCGGGATCGCGCATCCGGATCGCCAGGTCCACGCCGTCGGCGCGGAAATCGAACGGCCCATTGGACTCGGCCACCCGCACCGGCGTGTCGGGAAACCGCTCGAGAAAGTCCGGCAGGCGCGGGATCAGCCACTTCATGGCGAAGGTCGGCAGGCACGAGACCACGGTGGGCCGGGGCTCGTCCTCGGGCGGCCGCGGCACGGTCTCGTCGAGAATGTCGAAGGCCCGGGTCAGGCCCTCGGCCAGCTTCAGCCCGGCTTCGGTCATGACCAGCCGGTTGCGCGGCCCCTCGGTCAGGGCGACGCCCAGATGGTCCTCGAGCTGACGGATCTGGCGGCTGACGGCGCCGTGGGTGACGCACAGCTCGTCGGCGGCCAGGGTCATGCGGCCGCGCCGGCCGAAGGCCTCGAAGGCGCGCAGGGCGTTCAGCGGCGGCAGCGGACGTCGGGCCATGTGACGAAACCTCACAGACCTCGACCGATAAGTCGTTAGCCGCGCGGCCGCAACCGCCGGATAAGCGCAGGCATGGACAGACAGCGGAAAATCACATCGGCGCAATGGGCGGCGGTCGCGGCGCTGTGGGCGCTGGCGATCTACGGCATGACGGCCAAGCCGGCGCCGAGGCTGGAGACGGCGCAGCTGGTGGCGTGTCGCTGAGCTTCAGGCCAATAACCGTAAAACCCCCGCGAAAGCGGGGGCCCAGGTGTTTTATCGTCGAGCGCCGCGGGCTTCAGAAAAAGCCTGGGTCCCCGCTTTCGCGGGGATTTCACGGAAGGAGGAGACCCTCTCTACGGAAGAGGAGCCCTCAGATCACGTAGTCGTACACAACGTCGGCCAGGGTGTGGTCCATGGTCCGGGCCGGCTCTTCGCAGGTGGGGCAGTTGACCAGGCGGGCCGGCACGCCGGCGGCGGTGCAGTGCGGGGGAATGGGCTTCAGCACCACCGAGCCGGAAGCGACCTTGGCGTATTCGCCGACGGTGATGTTGCCCAGCACCTTGGCGCCCGCGCCCAGCAGCACGCCCTTGCCGATCTTGGGGTGGCGGTCGCCGCGCTCGGCGCCGGTCCCGCCCAGGGTCACGCCGTGCAGCATCGAGACGTCGTCGCCGACCACCGCCGTCTCGCCGATGACGATGCCGGTGCCGTGGTCGATGAACACGCCCGCCCCGACGCGCGAGGCCGGGTGGATGTCGACCTGGAAGACCTCGCTGGCGCGGCTCTGCAGGTAGAAGGCCAGGGTCTCGCGATTGTTCTCCCACAGCCAGTGCGACACGCGGTGGGTCTGCAGGGCCAGGAAACCCTTGAAGAACAGGAAGGGCTGGACGTAGCCCTTGGTGGCCGGGTCACGCTCGAACACGGCGCGCAGGTCGGCCTCGGCCGCGGCGACGAGGGCAGGATCGCTCTCGAAGGCCTCGGCGGCGAACTCGCGGGCGGTCATGGCCCGCATTTCCTGGTCGCCGAGCTTGCGGGCCAGCTGGAAGGTCAGGGCGTCGGCCAGGTTGTCGTGGCTGAGGATCACGGCGTTGAGCAGCGAGGCCAGGGCCGGCTCGGCCTTGGCGGCGTGTTCGGCCTGGTTGCGCAGGGCGGCCCACACGGGCGGCGCGGCGCGCTCGGTCACGACTTCAAGATGCTTGGCCACGGGGCTCTCCCTTCCCAGCGGAGACTAGAGCATATTTATTCAAAACGCCCTAGCCGAACAGATGACAGGCGCTAGCGACCCAGGACGCGCGCCGCCAACTCGGCCGGCAGCTCGCCCACGGACGCCATATGGTGCACCCGGAGCAGTAACGCCACCGTCAACGAGTCCGGCATCCGCCCAGTGACCGCCGCGTTCAGCGCTTCCTGGAACGGCACGCGGGCCACGGCCAGGTCCTCGGTGTCGTCGGGAGCGGTCTTGGTCGGCGACAGGTCCATGGCCAGGAAGCCGTGGGCGAACTCGTCGCTGATCGAGTTGGAAAGCTCCAGCTCGAGGATTAGCCGCCAGTCGGCGGCCACCAAGCCGACCTCCTCGGCCAGTTCGCGCTTGGCCCCGTCGAGCGGATTCTCGTGCATCGGCGCCCCGCCCTCGGGGATCTCCCAGCTGTAGTTGCCACGCGGAAAGCGGGCCTGGCCGACCAGGGTCACCGTGCCGTCGGCGTGCAGCGGCACGATGCCGATCGCCTGGTTCTTGAACGACACCTTGCCGTACAGCGCCGGCCGGCCCGTCGGGGCGATGGTCTGGTACTCCGTCACCTCGATCCAGGGATTGCCGTAGACGACCTTGGCGCTGGTCACGCCCCAGGGCTTTCCGTGCGGCTTCAGCCAGATTGGATCGTCGGACATGAGCTCTCGACTTGTCTGAACCAGGGCGGGGCCATAGGTGACGTTTTCTGTAGCGCGCTTTCAGGAGATCGTCTTGGCCGGTTCCGTTCCCCCCGCCCCCGAATTCGGCGAACCGATCGCCATTGAACCGGCGCCCGAGGTGCTGGCCTTCCTGGCCCGCCGCCGCTCGGCTTCGGCCATGGCCCTGGTCGCGCCCGGCCCCAGCGAAGAGGAAATCTCCGACCTGCTGCGCCTGGCCGTCCGCGTGCCCGACCACGGCAAGCTTTCGCCCTGGCGGTTCGTGCTGCTGCGCGGGCAGGCCAAGGCCGCTTTCGCCGAGAAGATCGCGCCCCTGGCCGCCGACCAGGCCAATCCGGTCAAGGCCACGGCCGCCATGCGCAAGTTGACCACCCCGCCGCTGGCCGTGGTGGTGATCGCCCGCCCGCTGTCGGACGAGGTGCCGAAATGGGAGCAGGTGATGAGCGCCGGCGCGGTCTGCACCCAGCTGCTGCTGGCCGCCTCGGCCATGGGCTACGGCGCCAACTGGATCACCGACTGGTACAGCTTCGACGAGCGGGCGCTTGAGATCCTCGGCGTCGCCGAGGGCGAACAGGTCGCCGGCTTCCTCTACATCGGCACGAGCGCCGAACAGCCGCAGGAACGCGTGCGCCCGGACGTGGCGGCGATCACCAGCGAGTGGAGCGAATAGTTCCTTCTCCCCTTGCGGGAGAAGGTGTCAGCGAAGCTGACGGATGAGGGGTCGCACCCACGAAAAACGCCGCGACGGCTGATCGGCTGTCGCGGCGTCTTGCTTTTGAGAGACCCCTCACCCGACCTCCCTCCGGGAGGCCACCCTCTCCCGCAAGGGGAGAGGGAAACGGGTAATCACCCCCGGCCGCGATAGGCCGGCACGCCCTGCTCGGGCACCCACAGGCCTTCCGGCGCCGGGCCGGTCTGCCAGAAGACGTCGATCGGGATGCCGCCGCGCGGATACCAGTAGCCGCCGATGCGCAGCCAGCGGGGCTTGGCGACCTCGACGATCTTGCGGCCCACCTTGACGGTGCAGTCCTCGTGGAACGAGCCGTGGTTGCGGAAGCTGGTCAGATAGAGCTTCAGCGACTTGCTCTCGATCAGCCAGTCGCCCGGCGCGTAGTCGATCACCAGGTGCGCGAAGTCGGGCTGGCCGGTCACCGGGCACAGCGAGGTGAATTCGGGGGCCACGAAGCGGGCCAGGTACAGCACGTCGTTCTGCGGATTGGGCACGGCCTCGAGCACGGCGGCCTCGGGGCTCTCCGGCGCGGAGACGGTCTGGCCCAGTTGGGTCACGGAAAGTTCGGTCATGGTCGCGATTTAGGCCTCCGCCCCCGGCGAGACAAGCGCCCGCGCGCCGGCTACGGTGTCGCAAACAAGCGTTCGAACGCAGGAGGAAACGGATGACGGGTCGCGACTTCGACGGCTTTTCGGTGGTGGTCACCGGCGCATCCACGGGCCTGGGGCGGGCGATGGCGGTCGAGACCGCCCGTCGTGGCGCGGCCCTGGTGGTGGTCAATTTCGCCAGCAGCGCCCAGGAGGCCGAAGAGACCGCCCGCCAGATCGAGGCGCTCGGCGCCAAGGCCGTGCTGGCTCAGGGCGACGTCGCCGACGACGCCGACTGCCGGCGGATCGTCGAGGCCGCCGCGCCCTCGGGCCGCATCGACGCCCTGTTCAACAACGCCGGCGTGACCAAGTTCGCCCCGCGCCACGCCGACCTCGACGCCGTGAACGCCGACGACTTCCTGCGGCTCTATTCGGTCAATGTGGTCGGCGCCTTCCAGATGGTGCGCGCCGCCCGCAGCCTGCTGGAAGCCGCGCCCCGCCCCGGCGCCGTGGTCAACACCAGCTCGATCGCCGGCGTCATGGGCAACGGCTCGTCGGTGCCCTACGCCGCCTCCAAGGGCGCGATGACGACCATGACCCTATCGCTGGCCCGCGCCCTGGCGCCGAGGATCCGCGTCAACGCCGTCTGTCCGGGCTTCATCGACACCCCCTGGTTCGGCAAGGCCATGGACGAGGAGAAGATCGAGCGCCTGCGGGCCGGCGCGGCGGCGGCCACGCCGCTGCAGGTCGCCTCCAGCGCCGAGGACGTGGCCGGCGCCGCCGTGTTCCTGGCCTCGCCCGCCTCCCGCCACATCACCGGCGAAACCCTGCTGGTAGACGCCGGACTGCACCTGGGCGCGGCGACGATGGCGATGCGCTGAAGCCGCAGCTAAGCCAGAAACGTTCGCTCAGCGATAACTGTGGCCGCGGACGTCGCTTATGCAGCAAATTCGTCACACATGCCCAAAGTTTAAACGACCTCTGTTCTTATCGCTGGCGCTGTCGCCCTGCTGATTGCAACTAGAGCACGGCCCGCAGTTAATTCCGGCTGTGAACTGACGCGCTTGCAGGCGCCGCACATGTTGGGAGCCAACTCCCGGCGGGCTAACAAAAAGGGGATAGCACGGATGAAGTTCTTCAAGCTTTCGCTGGCGGCCGCCGCCGCGACGGTCGCCCTGGGCGGCGCCGCCATGGCTCAGGAAGTCAGCCTCTCGTACAACGTCGGCATCGCCAGCGACTACGTGTTCCGCGGCGTCAGCCAGACCCAGGAAGACCCGCAAGTGTTCGGCGGCGTCGATATCGGCTACGGCATCGGCTACGCTGGCGTCTGGGCCTCGAACGTCGATTTCGGCACCTCGGACCCGTCGGTTGAAGTCGACCTGTACGCCGGCATCAAGCCGACCGTCGGCGACATCGCCCTGGACTTCGGCGTCCTCTACTACGGCTATGTCGAAGACAAGAACGGCCTGCCGGGCAAGTTCAGCTACACCGAACTGAAGGCCGCCGCCTCCAAGCCGTTCGGCAAGCTGACCCTCGGCGTCGCCGGCTACTGGTCGCCGGAATTCCCGGGCAACGGCGGTGAAGCCTCGTACGTCGAAATCAACGGCGCCCTCCCGGTCGCCGAGAAGTTCACCGTCAGCGGCGCCGTCGGCTACCAGACCGTCGACACCGACGGCTACTTCGCCGGCATCGGCACCGACTACACCACCTGGAACCTCGGCGTCGGCTACGCCCTGACCGACAAGCTCGGCGTGGACGTCCGTTACTGGAACACCGACGAGAAGGACTACGGCGACATCTACGGTCAACGTATCGCCGTCTCGCTGAAGGCCGCTTTCTAAGCCAAAGCCCTTCGGTACAGGATCAGCCGCCCGGGTTCGCCCGGGCGGCTTTTTCTTTGGCCGTTATCGGGGCTAGCCGCCCCAGGCCGCCTCGATCTCGGACGCGGTCTCCAGCAGGGCGAAGCTCAGCCCCAGGCTCTTCAGCGCGCCCTCGTGCAGGTCGGGCTCGTAGGCGGCGCAGGCGTCGCTGGCCACGAAGACGTGGTAGTCGCGATGGAAGGCGTCGCGCACGGTGCTGTCGACGCAGCACTCGGTCGTCAGGCCGCAGACCACCAGCGTATCGACGCCCCGCGCCCGCAGCCGCGCGTCGAGGTCGGTGCCGACGAAGGCGCTGTAGCGCGGCTTGCGCACCACCAGCTCGCCCGGCCCCGGGACCGGCCCGTAGAAGTCGGCGCCCGGCGTTCCGGCCCGGCAGATGGCCCGCTCGATCTCGGGATCGCCGCCCCGCCGGCGCATGCGCTCCAGCAAGGTGGGCGCGTCGGTCTGCGGCGTCGTCTCCAGGCCGACGAACACCACCGGCGCGCCGGCCGTCCGCGCCGCCTCGACCAGGCGCCCGGCCGCGTCCAGGGCGGCTTCGACCGCCGACAGGTCGACGCCGAACCGGCCGATCACGCCGTCGGGCGCGGCGAAGTCCACCTGCATGTCGACGACCAGCAGCGCCGTGCGCGCCGGCGCGATCCAGGTCGAAAGGCCGTCGTCAGCGCGGAGGGGGGCCGTGTTCAAGGATAGGCCTCCCGAAGGCCCGGCAGGATCTCGGCGCCGAACATGGAAAGACCGGCCTCGTAATCGGGGAAGATCAGCATCAGCCCGTCCAGCTCGCAGGTTTCGACCAGGTCGCGGATCCGCGCCCCGCAGGTCGCCGGCGCGCCGATCACCGTCCGGGTCATGAACGCCCCCTGGCGCGCGGCGGTCTGCGCCAGGCGCTCGGGGGGCACGCCCCAATTGGACAACATGGTGGTGACCGCCGTCATGTCCACCCCGTCGCGATAGTGGTCGGCCAGGGCTTCGGCCTCCGCGTCGGTCGCCGCATGGACCACGGTGCACATGGCGTAGGTGCGGACAGCCTTGCCCAGCTCGGCCGCCCGCGCCTTGGCTCGACGGCTGGCCTCGCGCAGGGCCGCCTCGTCCTCGCCGCCGATGAAGCAGGCGTCGGCCTCGGCGACGGCGAAGGAAAAGCCGCGCTCGGAGACGCCGGCGCAGATCAGGTCCGGGCGCGGCGCGCTGATCGGCTTGGGCTTGGATCGGCAGTCGTTCAGCGTGAAGAACCGCCCCTCGTGGGTGACGCTGTCCTCGGTCCAGAGGCGCTTGACCAGGCGGGTCCACTCCTCGGCCAGTTCATAGCGGTCGTCGTGGCTCAGCGTGTCGTCCCAGGCGCTCATCTGGGCGAACTCGTCGCGATAGGCGCCGGCGACGATGTTGAGGCCCGCCCGACCGCCGCTGATATGGTCGAGGGTGGCGATCATCTTGGCGGCCACGGCCGGGTTCTGCAGCAGCGGATGCAGGGTGGCCCAGATCTTCACGCGGCTGGTGGCCTCGGCCAGGGCGGCCATCAGGGTCACCGATTCCAGCGCCGCGCCCCAATGGTCGGTCTCGCCGCCGAAGCCGCGGAACTTGGCCATCGACATGATGAAGTCCAGGCCGATCTCGTCGGCCAGCACGGCGGCGGCGCGGTTCTGGGCGTAGAGGCCGTCGAGCGGCGGCGTCGTCTTCGAGACGATCCAGCCGCCATTGGCCACGGGCAGGAAGACGCCGAACTCCTTGCGTCCGTCCTCGCGCCCCATGCTCGCCTCCTGCCGTGCTCGCCCTGCTGGCGAGTCGGCGGCGACCATAGACCAAAAGGGTGACGTAGCGAGACCCCGGGACGAGGTATCGGCGTGCGGTATCAGGGCGCCGGGACGACCTCCGTCTCCGCCGCCGCGAGACGCGGCTTGGGCGGGCGCATCATCAGGGCCGCGACGAACACCACCGCGGTCAGGGCCGCGAACAGCTCGAAGGTCTGGGTGAAGCCCCCCAGCCGATCGCGCATGAAGCCGCCGATGAACGGCCCGGCCGCCGAGACCGCGCCCACCAGGCAGACCAGCGAGAAGAGCTCGACGTTGTTCTTGCGGCCGAAATAGTTGAGCAGCAGCAGGCTGACGGCCAGCACGGTGAGGCCAAAGCCCAGGCCCACGCCGACGGCGTAGAGCGCCTGCAGCGGCAGGGTCGTAGCCCGCGACAGGGCCAGCAGGCCCACGACCAGCAGGCCTTGCGCCAGGGCCAGCAGCCAGCGGGGATCGACCCGGTCGCCGACGGCCCCGCCGGCCAGACGCGCCACGACCTGCATCAGGCCTTCGGCGCTCAGCGCCCCGGCCGCCACGACGCCGGCCACGCCCAGCTGGGTCAGGTGGGCCTGGGTCAGGCTGGCGGCGGTCACCCCGGCCAGCAGGTGGCTGAAATAGGCCGCCACCAGGATGGCGAACTGCGGGGTGCGCACGGCGTCGCGGACGCTCCAGTCGTGGTCGGTGCGGAAGACGCGCGGATGGGCCGGGGCGGCCTTGGCGTCGGCGGCGGTCAGGCGGTCCATGGCCCGGCCCGCCTCCTCAAGCCACTTGGGTCCGCCGACAACGGCCGCGCAGAGCAGGCCCAGCACGCCGATGGCCAGCGCCTGCAGCGCCCAATAGACTCGCCAGTGGCCGTCGAAGGCGCCCTGGCTGGCCAGCACCATCAGCGGCCCGGCCACGCCGCCCAGGGCGCCGCAGGTGAAGTAGATGCCGAACGGCATGGCCCGCTGGCGGAAGATCGCCGACAGCACGTAGGTGCCCGGGATCAGGGCCGCCGCCTGGAAGCCGACGCCCAGCAGGGCCGTGGCCAGGAAATAGGCCGGCAGGCCATGGACATTGGCCATCAGCGCCAGCCCCCCGGCCATCACGGCTGCGCCGGCCACCAGGGTCGCGCGCACGCCCCAGCGGCGGATCAAGAAGGTCGGCAGCCAGGACGAGGCGCCGGTGGCCACGCCCATGATCGAGAAGCCGAGGAAGGCGTGCTCCCAGCTCCAACCCAGTTCCGGAACCATGGCCGGAATGACCACGCCCAGCGACGAATAGGTCGCCGCGGTGATCAGGAACAGCAGCAGAGAAAAGGCGCCCAGCAGCAGCCAGGAGCGATGCTGGATCCGGACGTGGGCCATCAGAAGCGCCTCGCGAGGGTGACCCGCCACTCCCGCCCCTTGCCGGGCAAGGCGGCGAGGTTGGCGTAGGTGTCGGCGACGGGCGTGAAGTAGAGCTCGTCGAACAGGTTGTCGATGTTCAGCGTGGCCGTATAGGGGCCGTACTCGTAGGCGACCGAGCCGCTGGCCACGGCGTAGGCCGGATAGACCACCGCGCCCGGAACCAGGCCGGAGGTCTTGGTCACGTGGGTGACGCCCAGGGTGGCGAAGACCTTGCCCCAATCGTGCTGGTCCGAGGCGTAGGCGCCGTACAGGCTGACCACCGATTTCGGGATCAGGGTGTAGTCGTAGTCGCCCGGCCGGATGCTGCTGAAGTCCCAGACCAGATAGGCCCCGCCATAGCCGTCCACGCCGCTGACGCCGACCGTGTAGACGGGGATGTACTGGAACGACTTGTCCGGCCCCTTCACCGTCGTGTGCTGGCTGTTGCCCGAGAAGGTGAAGCTGAAGTGGTCGCTGGCCAGCCAGCGCACCTCCAGCTCGACGCCCTTGGCGCGCGTGCCGGTCGGCACGGCGTTGATCCCCGTCAGCTGGGTGCGGTTCTGGCGATAGCCGGCCAGCGAGCCGATCAGCGTGCCCTTCAGCCACTGGAACTTCACGCCCGCCTCGGCCAGGTCGCTGTCCGACAGCCAGGCGTCGCTGGCGTCGGCCACCAGGCCGGGGGCGATGTCGCCCGCCTGGCTCATCTCCAGAGCCGACGCCTTGGCGTAGGTGACGTATGGCATCAGCCCGAAGGGCGCCTTGTACGAGACGCTGGCCGTATAGGTCCCCTTGCCCTTGGACGCCTTCTGCACGCCGGCGACAGTGTAGGACAGATAGCCGACGTCCTCCGACGTGACGTCGTAGTCGTCGTAACGACCGCCCAGCATCAGGTTCAGCTTGTCGCCGATGGCGATGTCGGTGGTGAAGAACACGCCGGCCTGCGTCCACTTGGAGTGGTTGTCGTTCTCCCATCGAACGCCGTCGCCAGGATTGAACGGACTGCCGATGATGTCGGTCGCCGTGGCGCCATAGGAGAGGTCCCGGCGGTCTAGGGCGATCAGGCCGCTGTTGAAGCTTTCGCGCCGCCGGCCGTCGAAGGCCCGATAGGCGGCGCCGACGAACGACTGGGCCCGCACCGCGCCGTCGAAGGCCTCGTTGCGGAAGTCCCAGGTCAGGCGGGCCTCCCAGACGTCGCTGTCGAACCAGGCCGGATAGCCGTAGGAGACGAAGCGCTTGTTCTCCAGGGAGTCGTAGAACAGCTGCAGCTTGATCGAGCTGTCGGGCGACAGCTTGCGGCCGATGTCGAAATAGAGGGTGTTGGTCGCCGTCTTCGAGAAGTCGGCGGCCGAGACATAGACCGTGCGCGGCGACAGCTTGGTCGTGCCCACCCCGGTGTCCAGCGTGTGGGCCGCGTCCGTCGTCGGAGAACCGAAATAGGCCAGGTACAGCGCGCTGGCGTAGGGGTAGTAGCCGATCTCGCTGGGCGTCAGCCGGCCGTTGCCGTCGCTGTCGACCAGGCTGGTGTCGCGGCCGGTGACGTAGGTTCCGTTGTCGATCAGGTCCTGGGTCAGGCGGTTCCAGCCCGAGGTCTGCACGTCGCCCCGCGAGCGATAGATCATGCCGCCCAGCGCCACGCTCCAGCCGCCGCCCAGGTCGAAATCGGCCGAGACTTGGCCCGTCTGCCGCTTGGGATAGATGCCATGGTAGAAGCTGTGGCTGTCCTCGACCTCGCCATAGAGGTGGACGCCGCCGATCACCTGGCCGACCTCGACCGGCAGGCCGACCTGGGCCGTGGCGTCCTTCTTGTTGTAGCTGCCGTAGGTGAGGGTGATCTCGCCCTCGGGCTTTTCCAGATAGCCGCCTTCGCCCTTCCCCGACTTCGGAATGAAGTTCAGCATGCCGCCGACCTTGCCCGAGCCGTAGATCGGGGTCGGCGGGCCGCGCACGATCTGGATCTGCTCGGCCGCCCCGATCGGCGTCGCATAGGTGCCGCGGTTCTCGACGCGCTTGAAGCCGCGGAAGTAGTTTTCCGCCAGGGTGCCGCGGATGTTGAGCGCCCCCGGCACGCCGTAGAAGCTGGCCGTGTAGGTCCCCGGCGACACCGCCGTAAGGTCGTCGATGGTCTCGACGCCGTAGCGTTGCAGGGTCAGGCCCGAGACGAAGCTGGCCGAGCGCGGCGTCTCGATCAGCGGTTTGTCCAGGCCGAACACCGTGTCGTTCGGCTGCTTTTCCAGCAGGCCGGCGTTGCGGTCGCGGGCCGTCACCACCACCGCGTCGACTTCCGTCAGCTGATCGGCCGCCCGCGCCGAGGAGGCGAGGGCGACGCCCGCGAAGGCGCCGATGGATGCGACGGTGGCGAGAAGGACAAGGCGACGAGACATGCGGCAGGCTCCGGGAAGCGGCGCCTTTGGCCCCGCCTCGCCGCACCAAATGGGGATGGCTTGACGTTCGTCAAAATCTCTTCTGACATTTTAGAACGAATTGCCAAAGCCCTGTGTCGCGAAAGCCTCACAGTTGGCGAGACGTTCCGCCGGCTGTCGCCCGCCGGCCACAGCCGGGCCTTCAGGCAGCCAGGCGCCGAGCCTCGATCCGGCGCGACGCGGCCTCGACCCGAAGCTCGTAGTGGTCGCCCTGGGTCACGTCCTGGACGTTGCGGGGACGGTGAGCGACGACATTGATCCCGCCGGCGTGGCGCAGGCTGTCGAACAGGATCCCCGCCCCGCCCGAAGCGCGCACGGCCTCGCCCATCGCCTGACCGGCCGCATAGTCGTCGCTGGCGTAGACCTCGGACCGCGCCGCCTGCTGGTCCCGGATGTCGAGATAGTCGCCCTCCAGCCTGGCCGAATAGACCCGGTACTGGCGGCTGAGGGCCTTCGCCCCCGTGGCGACCGCCTCGCGCCGCAGGTGGTGGGCCACCTCGGCCACCGCCGTCGTCAGCCGGGCGGCGGCGTACCAGGCGCCGAGGTCCGGGCCGTTGAAGCGCATGCCGCCGGGCGCGACGTGCAGGAACGAGGCCATGACGATGCTGGCGTTGGTTCGGCCATGGACCCGCTCATCGATCGGCAGGCGCGCCACGCGCTCGGCCACCAGGCGGTCGTTGGTCCAGCCGGCCAGGTCCATCACCGCGTCGAGATCGGCCGCCGTCGCCACCGTGTCGAACAGGCCGATCGGCGGAAAGCGCGACGGGATCAGCCGATAGCTCGGCTGCGGCGCCGGCGCCCAGGCCTCACTCACGAGAAGACGATCTCGGCGTCTTCGTAGGGGCGGAAGTCGCGGTCGAGATCGCCCGGCGGCATGTAGAGCCCGCCCCGCGCGCCATCGAGGAAGCGGCGCACGCTGATCAGGCCGTCCTGGGTTCCGCAGGTCAGCAGGTCCAGCGGCGGGCGGCCGCCGAACAGCGGGGCCGTGTGCGGCGCCCGCAGCCAGGCGACCGCCTCCCGCTCGCCCGCATGCAGCACGCCCAGGGCCTGGTGCACGCCCAGCACCGCCGAGATGCGGGTCAGCATGTCGAGATCCAGCGTGACCTCGCGATGCTCCCGCACCGCCTTCACCCAGTTGTAGTAGGTCGAGCGCGAGGGCAGGCCCAGCACCAGGAGGCGCTGGTCTTCGGACAGGTCCCACAGGTCGGCGATGGCCAGGAAGGTGCGCAAGCCCGGCCCGCTCAGCCGGCGGCGGTTGGCGGGCGAGAAGCGCGACAGGTCCAGCACGGCCGAACCGGCGGCGACCTCGGCAGGTTTGCGCTTGGCGACGGACATCTGAACCTCCATCCAGATCCGAGTATAGTCCAGATTTGGACTTGATGGAAGGCGCGCGCCGAAAAGCCCCCTTCCCCCTTGATGGGGGAAGGGCCGGGGATGGGGGTGACCTGCTGAGCCGGCAGCGGCGCACGGCTTTCGACGCCGCAACCACCCCCACCCAACCCTCCCCCATCAAGGGGGAGGGCTCAGGCAGTAACTACGCCTCCACCTGCGGCCGCTGCACGGCCTCGGGAGTGATGCTGAGGATGCGGATCATCGCCGCCTTCGAGGCCTCGACGTCGCCGCTGGCGATGACATCGGCGACCTCGCGGTGCTGTTCGATGTCGGCCATCAGCTCGGCCTCGGTGGCCCCGCCGAACGAGAACACCCAGAAACGGGCGGCCTTGTGCTGCAGGGGGATCAGGATCCTGGCCAAAGCCAGGTTGCCCGAGGCGCGGGCGACGGCGGCGTGGAAGCGCTGGTCCATGGCCACCAGGGCCGGCAGGTCGCGCGCCCGGGCGGCGTCCTCGGCCCCGTCGAACACGGCCTTGATGGCGGCGATGTCGGCCTTGGAGGCGTGGCGGGCGGCCAGGCCCGCGCAGTGCGGCTCGATCAGGGCCCGGGCCTCGTAGCCCTGGCGCAGGTCCACCAGATCCAGCGGCGCCACCGTGGTGCCCGAGCGGGCGCGGCGGATGACCAGCCCCTCCAGCGCCAGCCGGCCCAGGGCGTCGCGCACCCCGGCCAGGCCCGCATCGTAGCGCGCCGCCAGCGACTGCTCGTCCAGCCGCGCGCCGGGCGCCAGCTCGCCCAGGATCAGGTCGAGCAGGATCTTCTCGTAGACCTTGGCCTTCTGCAGGTCGGGCGACCAGTCCTCCAGCCCCGACGACGAGCAGACGTCCAGCACCAGCATGCGCGACCGCGCGCCGCCGGCGACACCGTCGTCAGGGGCCCGCAAGGGCGAAGGCTGGCGCACGAAACCGCTCCCGAAGGTTGTCTTCGGACTGATAGGTAAGCTGAAATGTCAGTTTCGCCTAGTGACTTCGCACCCGTAAGGGTGCGGGCTCAGGCGGTCCGGCCGCGCCTCGAAGGACGCAAAGCGCCCGCAGCGCCTCAGACGCCCTGCATCGGCGGCTGGAACAGACCCGTCGGCGAGGCGGTGAACACCTCGCAGCCGTCTTCCGTCACGCCGATCGAGTGCTCGCACTGCGACGACAGCGACTTGTCGCGGGTCACGGCCGTCCAGCCGTCGCCCAGCACCTTCACCGCCGGCTTGCCCAGGTTCACCATCGGCTCGATGGTGAAGAACATGCCGGCCTTCAGCACCGCGCCCTGACCGGGGCGGCCAAAGTGCAGGATGTTGGGCGAGTCGTGGAACACCTTGCCCAGGCCGTGGCCGCAGAAGTCGCGCACGACGCTGCAGCGCTGGGCCTCGACGTAGCTTTGGATGGCGTGGCCGATGTCGCCCAGGGTCGCGCCCGGCTTCACCACCGCCAGGCCGCGGGCCAGGCTTTCATAGGTGATGTCCACGAGGCGGCGGGCGCGCGGCCCGACCTCGCCGACGCCGTACATCCGCGAGGTGTCGCCGTGCCAACCGTCGACGATGACGGTGACGTCGATATTGGCGATGTCGCCCTCGCGCAGGGTCCAGTCGCCCGGGATGCCGTGGCAGACCACGTGGTTGCGCGAGATGCAGACCGTCTTGGGATAGCCGCGATAGAACAGGCAGGCCGGCAGGGCGCCGTTGTCGAGGATGAACTCGCGGGCCAGCGTGTCCAGGTGATCGGTCGAGACGCCCGGCACCACGTGCGGGATCAGCATGTCCAGGCACTCGGCGGCCAGGCGGCCGGCCTTGCGCATGCCTTCGAAGTCTTCCGGCTTGTGGATCTTGATCTGGCCCGTACGGGTCTCGGTCTCGATCTCGAAGGCGTCGTCGAGGGTCATGGGCGGCTCAATCTCAAACGGGGCGCGTCACGCGGGGGAGCGCCAGGAACAAATGTCGGTCGGGCTTATGTCGCGACTATAGCACGAAAGTTCAACTGGGGCACGGCGCGCGCTCCTCTCGCTTCCCCCTTTGATGGGGGAAGGGAGCGCCTCACCGCTTCCAGACGATCGGCCGCGCGATCCGGATCTCCTGCGTGCTCATCGCACACGCCCAGACCATGATCTCCACCCCCGCCTCGGCCGCGACGTCGAGCCCCCGCGCGAAGGCCGGATCCAGTTCGCGGCAGGCCTGGAAATCCTCGCAGTCCTCGCGCTGCACGACGAACAGCGCCACCGCCCTGTGCCCCTCGGCGACCTGGGCGGCCAGGTCCTCCAGGTGGCGGGTCGAGCGGGCGGCCTTGCAGTCGGGGAACTCGGCCAGGCCCGGCGAGCGCGACAGGTGGACGTTCTTGACCTCCAGCCAGCACGGCGGCCGGTCAGGATCGGTCAGCAGGAAGTCCACCCGGCTGGCGACGGCGTACTTCACCTCCGGCCGCACGTTGGCGTAGCCCGTCAGTTCGGGGATCACCTCGTTCGCCAGGGCCTCGGCGACCAGCCTGTTGGGCAGCATGGTGTTGACGCCCACCAGCCCTGTCCCGTCCGCCCCGGCGGCCTCGACCAGCTGCAGCGTCCAGGCCAGCTTGCGCTTGGGATCGTCGGAGAACGACACCCACGCCCCCTGCCCCGGCAGGTTCACCCCCAGCATGGCCCCGGAGTTCGGACAGTGCGCGGTCACCTCCCGCCCGTCGTCCAGCACCAGGTCGACGAAGAAGCGCTTGTAGCGCTGGACGATGCGGCCGTGGGTAAGGGGCGAAGGAAGCTGCATGAGCGCGAGGAATCCGGATTGAACGCGAACGCCCTTTGACGAACCACCATGAGGCGAGTAACGGTCGATCGGGGCGAGGGGGCTTGATCTTGCGTGTTTTCGTTGCGGCCTTGGCCGCGGCTTTATCCTGTCTGGCGGCCGGCGCAAGCCGCGCCGACGAGCGCATCGACGCCGAACGCTTCGCGCGGCCGGACGCCTTCGCGAGTGTTTCGCTTTCCGAGGACGGATCGCGCATCGCGGTCGTCTCCCAGAGCGACAGTCTCGACGTCCTGCGGGTCTACCACACCGACCGGTTGGCCGACGGCCCGACGGCCGAATATGCGCTGGGCGCGGCCCGCACCGCCGAGTGGGCGGCCTGGAAGGGCGAGCGCCTGCTGTTCGGCGTCGGCATGCCCGAGCGCGGTCGGGCCAACGCCGTGTCCATGCAGACGCGCCTGTTCTCCACGGACGAGCGGCTGCAGGCTTTCACCAACCTCGTCAAACGCCCCCGCCACGTCATCTACACACCGCAGTTCCAGGACCAGGTGGCCAGCTTCCTCCCCGCAGATCCCAACGGCGTGCTGGTGGCCGTGGACTGGGTGGATCCGCTGCATCCGGGCCTCATGCGCCTTGATGTCCGCACCGGCGAAGCGACCCGTGTGCTTGATCGCGACAAGAACATCGTCGGCTGGGTAGTCGACGCCGACGGCCGTCCCCGGCTGGGCGTGGGCGACGCCGTGCGCAACCAGTGGCGGCTGTTCAGCCTGGCGACCGACGGCGCGCTGACGCCGGCGACCGACGAGACGACCGACATCGCCGCCCTGGGCTTCGACGGCGACCCGGATCGCCTGGTGGTTTCGTCCGACCACGAGAACGGCGTGGAGGGACTGTATGTCTACAGCCTTTCCCAGAAGCGCTTTCTGAGCCTGCTGTTCAAGGACGCCCGATACGACGTCCAGGGCGCGATCTTCTCCCCCGACGGCCGGCGGGTGGTGGGCGCCCGATACGTGGCCGACGGTCGCCGCACGGTCTATTTCGATCCCGAAGCCAAGGCGCGGGCCGAACGCATCGCGCGGCTGGCCGGATCGGAGAACGTCTTCGTCCACGACCAGAGCCGCGACGGCCGCTTCGTCGTCGCCGGCGTCGTCGAGCAGGAGCGGCTGGCCGCCTCGGTCTGGATGGACCTGAAGACCGGCGAGACGCGACCGTTCGCGCGCTTCCAGCCCGCCCTCGACGGCGCGGCGCTCGGGCGCAAGTTCGCCGTCCGCTTCAAGGCGCGGGACGGCATGGACATCCCCGCCTACGTCACCCTGCCGCCTGGCGTAGCCAGCCTGGACCAGGCGCGAAACCTGCCGTTCGTCGTCATGCCCCATGGCGGCCCGGAGGCGCGGGACGACATCGGCTTCGACTGGTGGGCCCAGTTCGTGGCGACCCGCGGTTACGCCGTGCTGCAACCCAACTTCCGGGGCTCCACCGGCTACGGCGAGGCCTTCCGCAAGGCCGGCGAGCGCGCCTGGGGCGCGGCCGTCTATCAGGACGTGATCGACGGCGGACGCTGGCTGGTCCAGTCGGGCCTGGCCGATCCGCGGCGGATGTGCGTCGCCGGGTGGTCGTTCGGCGGCTATCTGGCCCTCGCCGCGGCGACCGATCCCGACCCGGGCCTCTTCCGATGCGCGGCGTCGATCGCCGGAGTCGCCGACCTTCCAGACCTGATCGAGTCCCAGGGCCGCTTCTATGGCGGAGATCTGGCCACCCGTCGGCTGATCGGCCACGCCCGGCGCGATCGCGCTCGCTTGGTGACGGAATCGCCGGCCCGCCGCGCCGCCGCGGCGGCCATGCCCGTGCTGATCGTGCACGGCGACGTCGACCTGGCCGTGCCGGTCGAGCAGTCGCGAACCATGGCCGCGCGCCTGAAGGCGGCGGGAAAAACCGTCGACTATCTCGAACTGCCCCTGGCCGATCACAGCCTGTCGCGGCAGAAGGATCGCCTGGCCATGCTGCGCGCGCTGGAAGCCTTCCTCGACGCGCACCTGCAAGTCCCGGCCGCGACGCTCGCCGCCGGACCGTGACCCTGGCGATGACGGTTGCGGCAGGCTTTTCGCGGCCTTAAGTCGAAGGCGTTCCAGGGGAGTTTCGCCGCATGGTCGATCGTGTCACCGCCGCCGTCCTGATCATCGGTGACGAGATCCTGTCGGGCCGCACCCAGGACGTGAACCTGAACGCCATCGCCAAGTACCTGGCGACCTACGGCGTCGACCTGGCCGAGGCGCGCGTGGTGCCCGACGTCGAGCAGGAGATCGTCGAGGCGGTCAACGCCCTGCGCACCAAGTACGACTACGTGATCACCACCGGCGGCATCGGCCCGACGCACGACGACATCACCGCCGACTCGGTGGCCAAGGCGTTCGGCGTCACGGCCCCCGAGCATCCCGAGATCATGGCCCTGCTGCGCGAGCGCTGGGGCGAGCCCAACGCCGCCCGCCGCCGCATGGCGCACGTGCCCGAGGGCGGAACCCTGGTGAAGAACCCCGTCCAGGGTCCGCCCGGCTTCCAGAAGGAAAACGTCTTCGTGCTGGCCGGCGTGCCGGCGATCATGCGCGGCATGCTCGACGACGTCGGCCCGCGCCTGCGCACCGGAGCCGTGGTGGTCGCCACCACCGTCCGCGTCACCGGCACGGGCGAGGGCACGATCGCAGCCCCGCTGGAAGCCGTCGCCAAGGCCCATCCGGACCTGTCGATCGGCAGCTATCCGTTCTTCGCCCTGCCCGACATCTACGGCGCCAGCCTCGTCATCCGCGGCCGCGACCCCGCCGAGGTGGAAGCCGCCGCGGTGGAACTGGAAAAGGCCCTCGCCGACCTCGGCGTCGGCGGCGTGGAGCGGCTGGAGCCCTAATCCTCTTCGCCGGCTTCGATCATCGCCTGGGCCAGGCCCACCATCGCCCGCTGGGTCTTGGGACCGGCCTGGGCGTAGGCGCTCAGCAGGTCCAGCGCGCCCGGCAGGGTCAGGGCCGCCAGCATGCCGGCGCTCTCCTCGGCGGGGGCGTCCTCGCCCACCAGGGTGGCGACCGAGGTCTCCAGCCGGGCGGCGATGCGCACCAGCATCGAGGCCGAGACGCGGTTCTCGCCGCGCTCGTACTTCTGGATCTGCTGGAAGGTCAGGCCCAGGGCCTCGGCCAGCTCGTCCTGGCTGATTTTCAGGTAGCGACGACGAATACGAATGCGCGTTCCGACGGCGAGGTCGATGGGATCCGGGCCGGCTGTCGTCATCTAGGCATGTCCGAAAATCAAAGAACTCGGCTATCTATCGGCGTGGCCGCCCCGCGCCGCAACGCACTTCATCCCTAGATCGAGTGGAGCCGATTCGCTCGCCCCCATGGACACGCCTTCCAACCCCGCCGCCGGCCTCGAACTTCTGACCAAACGCGAGCGCGAAGCCCTGCGCCTGGTCAGCGAACACAGGCTTTCCAAGGAGATCGGCCCGCTGATGGGGGTCTCCAAGTCGCGCGCCGACGCCCTGGTGGAAAGCGCCTGCCGCAAGCTGGGCGTGAACGGCCGCCGGGCCGCGGCCCGGGTGCTGAGCGAGCATGAACGGGGAATCGATCCCCCCCTCGCTCCCCCAGGCGCCCCGCCCGCCGACTATGGGACTCGATACCACCCCGACCCAATCGGACTGGCGGACGCCCCGCCGGCCTCGCCACCGTCGTCCTTGCGTAAAACCGAGGCCTACGACGACCGTGACATCCGACCAGAACACCCCCGCCCCAGTCAGCCTGCAGGAGCATCGCCTGGGCATGCTGGTGTGGAAGGCCCGCCAGATCAGGCAGGCGGTGACCGCCTTCGAGCAGGCCTGGCCGCCCCTGCCCCCAGAGCCGCCGGTCCCGCCCTTCGGCTGGTCGCAACTGCAGCGCCAGCTGACGGACCTCGCCCCGCCGGAACTGGCCCCGCTGGTGACCGACCTGGTCTCGGCGATCCGCAAGGAAGCGGCCGCCAAGCCGCCCGAGATGGTGCTGAGGGAGATCCTGACCATCACCGCCACGGTGCTGGACGAGAGCTTCCGCGAGAAATGCGCGGAGGATTCGACCATGCTCTGACCCCCGCCTTCCGCCTGCTGGCCGTCCTGGCCATCGCGCTCGGCTTCGCCATGCTGATCGGCGGGCTGCTCAGCGCCCGCCAGGTGGTCGAGCTCTTCCAGAACCTGCGCCACGGCTGAGGCCGCCTTTCCCCAGAAGGCGCCCGCCAGCGCCTTCGCTCAACGTCCGGATCGCGGCCCGCCGAAGCCGCCGGACCTTTCGAGGGGAACTCCACATGAACCGCCGCATCGTCGCCGAGCATCTCGCCACCCGCCTGTTCACCGCCGAGGAGGCCGTCGACAACACCCTGGCCGCCATGGGCGAGCTGATCGCCGCCATGCCCCGCGCCCGCCTCCAGGCCAGGGTCGCCGCCGGGGTGGGCCAGCAAGCCGTCGACCACGTGATGGTGGCCGCCTCGGGCCTAGCGGACGTCCGCCGCTCGCTGATCGCCGCCCACGGCGCCCTGTCCGACGCCAAGGACCAGATCGGCCTGCGCCGCGTCACCCTGGTGGGCGGCGGCGACAAGGAAGAGCCCGACTCCACCCGGGGCCAGCTGGAAGTGGTGAAGTCGGCCTGAGGCCCCAGCGCCCCCTTCGCCCCTTTGCCGATCCCGCGATTCACCGCGACAATGGCCCCCGGACACGTTCGGGGGCCGCCTTGTTCTCAATCCTGCCGACCCAGCTGGGCGCCGGCGCCATGTTCGTCATCTGCGGCGTCGCCCTGTGGATCGGCGGACGCATGGAGCGCGGCCTGGCGATCGCCACCATCATCGCCTGGGTCGGCTCGGCCGCCCTGGAGATCGACGACCATCGCATCCCCCAATGGGGCATCTTCGCCGTCGACCTCGTCTATCTCGGCGTGCTCGGCAGCCTCGCCCTCTTCGACCGCCGGATCTGGCTGCTGTTCATGGCCGCCTTCCAGCTGCTGATCGTCCTGACCCACGTCGCCTTCGCCCTCGACCGCTCGCTGATGCAGTGGGGCTTCTTCTCGGCCTACTACCTGTGGAGCTACGCCGAACTCGTGGCCTTCGCCATCGGACTGGCGGCGCTGGCCTGGCGGCAGCGGAAACGGGCCCGCCGCTGAAGGCGGGTGGCCGGCCCGGGCTGGGACGCGCGAGCCGGCCGGCGTCCGACAGTGTGGAGTGGAAACGAACGCGCGCCCGACCTCGCGGGAGTCGCCGCCGCCATCTGTGCGCTGCCGCACAAGCGGCCCAGGATCGCTGAAAATCTGGTGCGGGCAGCCGGGGTCGAACCGGCAAGGCCTTGCGGCCGGCGGATTTTAAGTCCGCTGCGTCTACCAGTTTCGCCATGCCCGCACTGGTGGCCTTGGCCTTATCGCACAGGGCTTTTGCCGTCGAGGGTCGGTTGCAGAATGCGCCCCTCGGGCCTGAACGAAGCGCCCCCCCCACGCCGCTGCTTAGACGGTAGCCTCCCCCGCCGGTCGCCAGGTAATATGCTCCCAGAGCCATTCCTCGAACGTCACCATCTTCCCGAAGTGGTCGTAGCGATGGTCGGAGCCTGTCCACCACTCCAGTTTGAAGTGTTCGGCGACAGTGGGATGGATCGGAATGCGGGGCTGGTTCTCGGGGTAGAAGTCGAAGATTTCCAGCGACGCCTTCCGCTGCTCGACGGTCAGGTCGAGGAAGTCCCAGAGCGCCGGCGCCATCTTGCGGTACACCACCTGCGTCGGATGCCAGAACATATCGAATAGCGGTTGGCGGCGAAAATCTTCCAACAGCCAGTCGATGATCTTGACGTCGCTCAGGGCATCGAAAGATCGCAGCGTCGTAGCCTGGGTCTCAAGAAGCGCGTCGAGATAGCCGAAATCGGCGTCCTCAGCTTCCAAGTAGCGCGCGATAATCTCGGCCGGCGCAAGCTGCGCATGGTCATTCACGAACCCGTCACCGAGCACGATCGGGCTGCCCGCCCCTGTACGAGGATCTGCCGCAGTCAGGGGCCACAGGGGGCGGAAATAGACGGCAGGAAACCGGAGCGTGGGAACCGTCGAAGATGGCGGTTCCTGAAAGCGCTCGCAGATCTGGAAGACGAGCCGGTCAGCGCCATCCATCGCACAGCTCAGCTCTTCCCATGCGTCTGGGCCGTACATCGGCACGAACTGAACCTGATGCTCCAAGGCACATCTCTGCGATGCGCCCTCGATGTTGGAGCCCAGCCAGCCCGCTTGGCAGTTGCCGAAGAAAACGACCTTCATACTGTACAACACCCCCCTCGCACGAGAACACGGGCTTGATAGGCTCAGGTGGCCATACCAGCAGGTCTTCCCCTCTACCGCGAAACACTTCTTCGGGGCCGTATAGAAAGAGGGGGCAACAAACTCTTCGTCGGTGTAGGAGCTTATGGCAGAGGCCTGCTCTTCATAAAAGTAGCGGCGCCCTCTTACATCTCCGAGAGGCCAAGCTCCTCGACCATGAAGATGCGTCCATTTCCCATACCGGAACTGCCCCGGTGGCCTCGTTCTTCCGTCAAAGTCTTACGTATAGACGTGAACAGAAAGCCACGGTCGGCGAAGTCGTCATCCGCTGCGTCTACCAGTTTCGCCATGCCCGAGCGCCGGGTGGATCTGGCCGAGCCTAGCTGTGAGAGGTAGTCGAGCCCCTCAATCGGCAGTCCAGCCGCCATCGACGACCAGCGAGGAGCCGGTCATCAGGGCCGAGGCGTCGGAGGCGAGGAAGACGATGGCGCCCATCAGGTCCTCGACCTGGCCGAGGCGCCCGAGCTTGATCTTGGCGAGCACGCTTTGCAGGAACGCCGGGTCCTCGAAGAACGGCCTGGTCAGCGGGGTCTCGATGAAGGTCGGGGCGATGGTGTTGACCCGGATGCCGTGCGGGGCCAGGTCCAGCGCCATGGCTTTGGAGAGGCCCTCCAGCGCCCACTTGCTGGCGCAGTAGAGCGTGCGGTTGGGACCGCCGACATGGCCCATCTGCGAGGTCATGTGGATGATCGAGCCCTTGCTCCCCGCCTCCACCATCCGC
>PJTT01000366.1_pt1 | contig 42488 bp, 35 predicted proteins | sample 1512261 | NCBI WGS metagenome assembly PJTT01 (sample SAMN08177685, study PRJNA422409) | Soil metagenome, whole genome shotgun sequencing project. | isolation source: Soil (2) enriched on wood chips | place: USA: Madison | collected 2015-01-15
CTAGCGCTTCCTTCAGATTCCACCTCACGGTGGACACCCTTGCATTTGGCTAACATTTCCAACTGTAATGGCATGTTCGGGACTTACACCCTAGAGTTATCGCCCATGCCGGGCGCACAAACAAAAACCCTTGATTGTTTTTCACAACAACCAAGGGTTTTCCTTGCGATTTAGACGGAGCGCCTATCCTTTCGCCTTTAATGCAATGGCGTAAAGCTTCATTTGCTTCACCATAGACAGTAAGCCGTTGGCGCGGGTCGGTGAAAGATGTTCCTTCAACCCAATCTGGTCAATAAAATACAGATCAGCATTCGCAATCTCTTCCGGCGTATGCCCCGACAGCACCTTTACCATTAAACTAACCAGCCCCTTCGTAATGATGGCATCGCTATCCGCCGTGAAGTTGATCTTCCCACCTTGCAGATCGGCAAACAGCCATACCCTCGACTGACAACCTTTGATAATGTAATCGTCGGTCTTATACTCGTCGTTTATAAGCGGCACTTCCTTACCCAGTTGGATGATGTATTCATACTTTTCCATCCAATCTTGATAGAAAGCAAAATCCTCGATAAGCTCGTCCTGTATTTCGTTAATCGTCATTTTTCTTTGCATTATTTAAGCATCCCGATAGCGCGTTCCAAACCTGCTATCAAAACATCCACTTCTTCTTTCGTATTATACATCGCCAGGGAAACCCTCACCGTTCCGGGAATGCCGAACTGACTCATGACGGGCTGTGCACAATGATGCCCCGTTCGCACGGCAATACCCAATTTATCCAAAAGCACACCGATATCATAAGGGTGTATCCCATCGACCACAAAAGAAATCACGGAAGATTTATGAGCTGCCGTACCTATAAAGCGTATACCCTCGATTTTAGACAAGGCTGCAGTAGCATAGGCCAAAAGCTCATCCTCGTAAGCTTTAATAGCATCAACACCAATACCATCGATATAATCAATCGCATGTGCCAAGCAAATACCCGCTTCAATATTAGGTGTTCCAGCCTCAAACTTAAAGGGCAGTTCATTGTAGGTCGTCTTCTCAAAAGTAACCTCCTTGATCATATCACCGCCACCTTGATAAGGAGGCATTTTATTCAACAACTCTTCCTTGCCATAGAGCACGCCAACCCCTGTAGGACCATACATCTTATGGCCGGAAAACGCCAGGAAATCTACATCCAGATCCTGCACATCGATCTTCACATGCTGAATGGCCTGCGCGGCATCGATCAGCACGGGCACCTGCCATTGGTGCGCGATGTCGATCATTTCTTTCACCGGGTTTATGGTTCCTAATGCATTGGACACATAAGTAAAAGAAACCAACTTTGTACGTTCCGAAAACAAAGAACGGTAAGCTTCTACATCCAGTTCTCCCTGCACATTCATCGGGATAACACGCAACTTACACCCTTTTTCGTCGCACAGCATCTGCCAAGGCACGATATTCGAATGATGCTCCATCGCCGAAATAACGATCTCATCTCCTTCACCAATAAAAGGACGCCCATAGCAGGTCGCTATAATGTTAATCGCTTCCGTTGTGCCTTTGGTAATGATCACTTCATGTTCGTGCCTCGCATGAATAAAAGCTTGTACCTTGCGCCGCGTCACCTCAAAGGCATCCGTAGAAATCTGACTGAGGTAATGCACACCGCGATGTACATTGCTATTCATATCGGCATAATAGTTTACAATGGCATCGATAACCTGCTGAGGCTTCTGTGTCGTTGCACCATTATCAAAATAAACCAATGGCTTGCCATTTACCGATCTTTTTAAGATCGGAAAGTCTGCCCTGATTTTAGCTATATCAAAAGTTCCCAAATGTTTTGCTCCTTTAAAATGTGCTACAAAGTTAGTATATTACCCCATAAAATAGGTCAACGCCGTGTATTCTTTTTACAGGGAACCGCCCTTTTTGGAAATCACATTTTCTTCACCTTTCCATATTTTGTAAAAATATAGAACAATAATTTATGGGTAATTGGTTACCTTTGTACGAGATATGCAAGAGTTACCGTTAAATATCCCAGAGGGGTCGAGAAAAGAGGTTATGGCCTATTTAGAACCGTTCATGCTGAATGAGATGAGCGACTATTTGAAGCCCGTGGAGGAAATGTGGCAACCGGCCGATTTTCTGCCCGACGCATCGCGCGACACCTTTTTTGAAGAAGTGCGCGACTTGCAGGAAAGTGCGCGTGAACTTCCGTACGACTTGGTGGCCGTTCTTATTGGCGACACCATTACCGAAGAAGCTCTTCCTACCTATGAATCTTGGCTGACGATGGTGGAGGATGTTGAAAAGAACGAGCAAGGTGGATGGATGCGCTGGGTGCGCGCTTGGACGGCAGAAGAAAACCGCCACGGAGACTTGCTAAACAAATACCTCTATCTATCTGGCCGCATCGACATGCGTCAGTTCGAAATCTCTACTCAATACTTAATTCAAGATGGTTTCGATATCGGCACTGGTGCTGACCCTTACCGAAACTTTATCTATACTTCTTTTCAGGAGCTAGCGACCAACGTTTCACATAGGCGCGTGGCCGGAATATCCAAAAAATCTGGCGATAAATTACTGGCCAAAATGTGCGGCGTAATTGCTTCGGATGAGGCTCGCCATGCAAAAGCCTACATGTCTTTTATCACGCACGCTCTGGCAGTAGACCCTAGCGAGGTGATGATCGCTTTTGAAGATATGATGCGCAAGAAGATTGTCATGCCCGCTCATTTCATGCGCGAAGCCGGCGAACCGCAAGGAGAAGCTTTTGCACACTTTTCAGATGCGGCACAACGACTGGAGGTATATACTGCCCTAGATTACGTCGATATCCTAAAGAGTCTGAATGACGAATGGAAAATAGATAAGGTAAGTGGATTGAACGAGAAAGGTGAAAAAGCACGAGACTATCTGATGAAACTTCCAGATCGTCTGACAAGACTCGCAGATCGGATCAAAATACCCGAAATGCAATATAAATTTAAGTGGATACACGGATAAGGCTTGAGTAAAAACTCAAGCCTTTTTTTGCTTTTGACCCATGTTTTTATTAATTTAGTTGTCACACTAATAATTGATATGCTAAAAGAAAAATATAGTCAATATTCTTTTATTCTCGATCGAACGGCAAGAAGGGTAAAACAATATGCCCAAACCTCTTTCCTACAAAATGCATTCGATCTTACGATCGATCAGTGGAGTATCCTAAAGATCTTATATAATGAAGATGCCATCCCGCACAAAGAACTTGCGGAAAAATCGGGTAAAGATCAGCCTACGTTGACGCGTATTGTCGACATCATTATAAAAAAACAACTTGTAGAACGCATCGAACATCCGCAAGATCGCCGATCGTTGCATATCAGGTTGACTGACGCAGGCAAAAAGAAAGTCGAGGAATTGTCGCCTGCAGTAACTGACATTCGAATGAAAGCTTGGGAAAATCTTTCCGATGAAGATTTCAACAACTTCACGCGAATCTTAAACACGATTTACAATAACTTAACTCAATAGCCATGATCGTAACAGATATGTGTATTATCGGCGCTGGACCGGTGGGTCTTTTTGCCGTTTTCGAAGCTGGCTTGCTCAAGATGCGTTGCCATTTGATGGATGTTTTGCCGCAGGTAGGCGGTCAACTCTCGGAGATATACCCGCACAAGCCTATCTACGATATTCCGGGATATCCCAGCATCCTTGCGCAGGAACTGATCGATCGGCAGATGGAACAGATTGCTCCTTTTGCTCCTACCTTCAGCTTAGCAGAGCGTGCAGAAGAACTGCGCAAACAAGATGATGGCTCCTATTTTGTCATCGGTTCGGAAGGCACGGTGGTGCATTGCCAGGTTGTAGTCATTGCCGGGGGATTGGGTTGTTTCGAACCCCGCAAGCCAGAGCTGTTGCATCTCGACCGATTCGAAAAGACAAATGTGCATTATATGGTCAAAGATCCTGAAAAGTTTCGCGATAAGCATATCGTCATCGCCGGTGGCGGAGATTCGGCGCTAGATTGGACTGTTTACTTGGCTGATATTGCAAGGAAAATATCCCTGGTACACCGCAGCGATTCTTTCCGTGGCGCACCAGACTCGGCCGAAAAAGTGTACCAGCTCGCCCAGCAGGGTAAAATAGATCTCTTGCTCTCACACACGCTCGTTGCACTGGAAGGTGATACACGGTTAACAGGAATACAAGTCGCCAACAAGCAGAAGGAATCCTTTGTACTACCGGCTGATGAATTTATCCCGCTCTACGGACTCAGCCCCAAGCTCGGACCAATTGCCGACTGGGGACTACAGATCGACAAGCATGCTATCGAGGTAAACACCTTTGACTATTCCAGCAATGAAGAGCGTATCTATGCCATTGGCGATATCAACAGCTATCCCGGAAAGTTAAAGCTTATCCTCTGTGGGTACCATGAAGCAGCACTCATGTGTCAGAGTGCATTCAAATATGTATATCCCGAGCAAAAGCTTAGTTTTAAATACACGACGGTAAACGGCATCAACGCATTTTAGCTATGGAAAACATCATCACGATACAGGTCGAAGACCGAAACGGAGAGGTCGACCGTTTGGAAGTACCTACAGACATCAATTTGAGCCTGATGGAGATCTTGAAAGCTTCCGAGTACGACATCCTTGCCACTTGTGGTGGAATGGCGCTATGTGCCACCTGCCACGTCGAAATTCTACTTGGCGCCGAGGGCCTGCTTGCCGCATCCGACCAAGAACTGGATATGTTGGACACCTTACCCGATGCCGATGATGCTAGCCGACTGGCATGCCAGCTTCGACTAACAAATGACAACGATGGTTTATACCTAAAAATAAAGGGCGCCTTACAATGATCCGATTATTAGTGTACAAATCACACTAAGTTTTCGTATTTTTGTGGAAGAGAAGAGATAGACGCCTGAACAAGGACTTTGCACAAATATTAGAATTAGTTAATGTTAGCATAAAAGACAATTAAGATATTTGTAGCCTATCTCACAGTATAGAACAAAATTAGTTTATTATGTTATTAGATCGTTCTGAAAGAAGCTTTCCGAGAGTTATCATCATTGGCGGTGGTTTCGGAGGTGTAGAAGCGGCCAAACAGTTCAAGGATAAAGAAGTTGAGGTGCTATTGATTGATAGAAACAACTTCCATACGTTCCAACCATTGATGTACCAAGTCGCTACGGGCACATTGGCAGCGGATGCTATTTCCTTTCCCATACGCAAGATGTTCAAATCCCAAGAGAATTTCCGGTTCAGAATGGCCGATGTGCTCGAGATAAACTCGCAGGACAAGATCGTCAAAACATCTGTAGGAGATTATGACTACGATTACTTGATCATCGCAACGGGAGCAACCTCCAATTTCTTTGGCAACAAGCAGGTGGAAAAGTATGCGCTTCCGATGAAGAGCATCCACGAGGCACTCAATATTCGGAGTTATGTGTTGCAAAACCTAGAAGAAGCCGTGCTTCGTAAAAACCTACTTGATCGGGAACGTTTCTTAAACTTCGTTGTCGTAGGTGGAGGACCAACCGGCGTTGAGCTGTCAGGCGCAATTGCAGAAATCCAACTCCATATGTTGAAAAAGGATTATCCAGAGCTCTCCAAACACGAGATGAAGGTATACCTTATCGAAGGTATGGGTAAGATTTTGGGCGCTCTATCCGAAAAATCATCCACCGATGCCGAAAGGTATCTAAAAGAGTTGGGGGTTAAAGTGATGCTGAATACGCAAGTGACGGGCTACGATGGCAGCACCATCACGCTATCGAATGGCGAGAGCATCCCAACAAAAACTGTAATTTGGGGCGCCGGCGTCATGGGACAATTTCCTGAGGGAATACATCCCGAGATCATTCAGCGCGGCAATCGCATCAAGACCGATGGCCAATGCCGCATCGAAGCCATGGATGGCGTGTATGCCATTGGCGATGTGGCAGCGATGATCACCGAAGAAACACCTCGTGGGCTTCCCGGCGTAGCACCAGCGGCGCAGCAACAGGGCAAGTATGTTGCTAAGCACATCTTAAGTTGCATGAATGGAAACCACAACGTGCCAAATTTCAAATATTTTGATAAAGGTTCCATGGCCACTGTTGGTCGCAACCGGGCAGTCGTTGACATGGGCAATATCCATATGAAAGGATTTTTGGCATGGATGACTTGGATGTTCGTGCATCTGGTATCGATCTTTGGTTTCCGCAATAAATTAGTGACCTTTGTAAACTGGACGGTCAAGTTCTTCACGAAGAATAGCGGTATACGACTTATCATCAACCGCGTCGAAAGGCCAGAACCCAAAAAGGAAGATTTAGCATATCAAGATCAGTAAAACATGGAAAATAAAGCCATAGCAAAAGCATTTAAATTATGTAGCCAGTTAATGGAGTTGTACAACCAAAATCCATTTCGAACGAAAGCTATGGCTTCCGCATCATTCAAGATCGATAAACTTCCATTTCCGGCTGTAGATGCTTCCTTGGAGCAACTGGCTGAACAGCCCGGAATAGGGAAAAGCACGGCCGAGAAAATCAGCGTTCTGATCGAAACGGGATCGTTCAAAGAATTGAATGATCTCCTCGCCAAAACGCCGGAAGGCATTTTGGAAATGCTCGCTATCAAAGGTCTTGGACCCAAAAAGGTGCAGATCATATGGAACGATCTGGGCGTTGAGACGGTTGGGGAACTGTTGTATGCCTGCAACGAAAACCGCTTGGTCGAGGCAAAAGGCTTTGGGTTGAAAACGCAGGAAGAAATCCGAAAAGCAATCGAGTTTGCAAATGCTGCACAAGGGTTGTTTCTCTATGCCAAAGCAGAAAAAATTGCCCAACCTTTCTTTGCGGCTTTGTCTGCGGCATTTGCGGCAGATACACACGCGTTTACCGGCGAGTTTCGCCGCAAGTGCGAGATCGTCTCCTCGATCGACATCATAACCACGGCGCCCGAAGCGGCCGTTGTTCATTTTATTGAAGAAAATAAAGACTTCACCCTGCTTGAACGCTTCGACGCCTCTCTGCAATTTACGGATCCTTTTTCCCTGAAATACCAAGTCCTGTTTAGCAGCAGTACTACTTTTTCTTATGACTTGCTGTTGAGCACTGGCAGCGACACACATATCCAACAACTGCAAGCTATCCGCAAGGATATTCCTCAAGCGGAAAGCGAAGCTGCCATTTACACCGAAATGGGACTGCCCTTCATCGATCCGGAACTGCGCGAGGGTCTTCAGGAAATAACTTGGGCAAAAGAGCACAAGCTTCCGCAACTCATCAGCTATAGCGACCTAAAGGGGACATTGCACAACCACTCTACCTACAGTGATGGGGTACATAGCCTAGAACAGATGGCCAGCTTTTGTAAAAACGAACTAGGCTTGGGCTATTTAGGTATATGTGACCACTCCAAGACAGCCGTTTATGCCAATGGTCTATCGGCGGAACGATTGCTAGAGCAGTGGCAAGAGGTGGACAGTTTGAACGAAAAACTTGCTCCTTTTAAGGTTTTTAAAGGTATCGAGTCGGATATATTGGGTGATGGATCGTTAGATTATCCGGCAGAAATTTTGGAAAAATTTGATTTTGTTGTCGCTTCAGTGCACAGTAATTTACGCATGGACGAGGACAAAGCCACACAGCGATTGATCCGTGCCATAGAAAATCCCTATACAACTATTCTAGGCCATCCTACCAGTCGCCTCCTGTTAAGTAGAGCTGGCTATCCACTGGATTTTAAAAAGGTGATCGATGCCTGCGCTGCCAATCAAGTGGTTATTGAAATTAACTCCAACCCGCTTCGATTGGATTTGGATTGGCGCTGGCAGCAATACGCACTCGAGAAAGGCGTCCTTCTCTCCATCAATCCTGACGCACATCGCACAGAAGGGTTGATGGACATGCAATATGGCGTATATGTAGCACGAAAAGGCGGCCTCTCGGCCGAGCGCTGCCTAAACGCATTTACAACCGAAGAGATCACAACCTTTTTTCAAAAGCGTAAAACCGCACGTTGATAAAGACAAGACGAACAATATCGCCTCACATAAAAAAGGTCGGAAGTGAATCACTTCCGACCTTTTTTATGTGAGGACTGTAGTTCCCTTATTTCTTGTAGTATTCCATTGCTTTCGGAATCAATTTCTGTATGTCACTGATACGGCGCGCATCACTAGGGTGCGTGCTCAGAAATTCCGGCGTCGAGTTGGCAGCTTTGGCAGAGGCCATGCGTTCCCAAAATGAAACAGCACTTTCTGGATTATATCCCGCCATAGCCATGAAAACCAACCCCAACTGATCTGCTTCTGATTCGTTGCTCCTCGAATATTTCAAAAGAGCCAATTGTCCACCAATCCCGTAAGCATTGTTAACAAGGCCTTGCAACAATGTACTTTTGCCCGACGTGGCTACACCCAATACCTGTGCGCCTACTTGAACGGCATACTGATTGGACATCTGCTCCATCGAGTGACGCGCAATTGCGTGGGCAATTTCGTGCCCCATTACCGTAGCAAGCCCCGCCTCGTTGGCCGTAAATGGCAAAATACCGGTGTATACGGCTACTTTTCCACCGGGCATACACCAAGCATTGACATCTGAACTTTCCACCAAATTGAATTCCCAATTGAAGTTAAACTGTTGAGCAATGCCTTCTGCAGCGAGATACCTGTTTACAGCGGCTGCAATTTTATTGCCCACATTCTTCACCAACGCCGCATTCGACGTACCTGTAATTACCTTCGTTTTCGAGTCGTTTAAAAACTCTTTGTAAGCAACGGCTGCTTGCTCCTGAATCTGATCATCGCTAACCAGCGAAAGTTGTCTCCTTCCCGATACAGGTACGGTGGAACAGGACGCCAATACTGCGGCCAACAAAGCTATTGATGTATATCTAAATATTTTTTTCATGTCCGTATACAACTTTCTTTAGGGTTATGCAAATCTTATGCCTAAACACTCAGGCCTTCTTTTTCTTGAACAAATATATTTTCGACTCGTGTCCTTTTAACAACCGCTCTATATTCTTTTGATGGGTAACCAAGATCAGGGCACAAATCGCAATTCCATACAGCAGAACTGCAGGAACAGATGTATGAAAAATAAAGGCGACACTAAATGGGAAGGTAAAACCCGCGAGTATGGATCCTAACGAGACATAATGGGTTACAAGCAACGTAATCAAGAACACACTTACACAGCATAGCGCAGCAGGTGGATGAATGGCGATGACCATACCAAAAAGTGTTGCTACTCCCTTTCCACCACGAAACCCCGCGAAAATAGGAAACAAATGCCCCAAGACGGCTATAACGCCTAAGGCCAACTGAAAGTTGACAAACTGCACCGAGTTGGGTACCCCCACAAGGGTCGAATCCAATAGATGCGGCAGATTGGTCGACGTCCAGCCTTTCAGGATATCGACAAACATCACAATAGATCCGGCTTTCTTTCCAAGCACACGAAACGTATTGGTGGCGCCAGCATTTCCACTGCCATATTCACGGACATCAACGCCGTAAAATGCTCCACCAAACCAAACTGCCGAAGGAATGGATCCAAAAAGATAAGCTAATATGACTATCCCTACTAAATAAATTGAAATCATATATCGTCTATACTTTCTGAATACAATTATACTATTTTTGCTTTCAAACTCAAATCCAAACTCTTCACGGAGTGGGTCAATGCGCCAACAGATATATAATCAACGCCAGCTTTGGCATAACTCGCTATTGTTTCCAGTGTTATACCGCCCGATGCCTCGGTTACTAGGCGCCCGTTGACGATCTCTACAGCCTCGTGTACCTGTTCCGGTGTGAAGTTATCAAACATCACCCGATCCACAGCTTCGTTCGCCAGCGCTTCCTCCAGCTCGTCAAAATTACGCACCTCCACTTCTATAGCAATATTCAAATTGTGCTGGGATCGATAGGCGTGGGCTTTTTTTATAGCCTCACTGATACCTCCGGCATAATCCACATGGTTATCTTTGATCAAAATCATGTCGTAAAGTCCAAAGCGGTGGTTTGTTCCGCCACCAATCAACACAGCTTCCTTCTCCAAAAATCGAAGAAGAGGCGTCGTTTTTCGCGTATCCAACACTTTCGCTTTAGTGCCGACCAACTTTTCTGCATATGCGGCCGTTCGCGTCGCTATACCCGACATCCGTTGCATCACATTCAACACAAGGCGCTCTGCCTTTAAGATGCTGTGCACATCTCCTTTGACATGAAAGGCCACATCGCCTGGCACTACCGATGTCCCATCCGTTAAATAGGTATCCAACGTCAACTGCGCATCAATAAGCTGAAAAACATGCTCTGCAACGGCTACACCGGCTAATATACCGTGATCCTTCACCAAAAGCCTTGCCTCTCCCTGTGCCCCCTCGTTGATGGTAGATAATGAAGTATGATCTCCCTCTTGTACATCCTCTTCTAGCGCCAATGCGACAAATTTCTTCAGTTTATCTAACTCAACAGACATATATTCTTTGCAATTTATTAGCGAAGATGACAAAAATATATATCATTATAAAATATTAGGCTAATTTTTAGGTCAGCAGCCTGACTACTCCAAACGCATTTCCACGACTTGAAATTTTGTATTGGTTTGTGCCAGTTTCACAAATACACGGTATGTCGATTTATTCGATTTTAAAGAAAATACGATATAAGAGTTTGACGAGTTATTCACACGCTGCAATTCCTTGAGCTGTTCGACCTTGTTTGATCTAAAAAATTCGTCCAACAAGAGCTCCGCTTGAAATTTGGTATAGGATCCTTCTTCGCGCTTCACGGAAAGATTTACCATACTGGCAAATGTGTTGCTCACTTTCTTAGCATTGCCAGTTTTCAACGCTAAAGCAATCTCTGTCACCACCTCATCGAAAGATGGGCTCCAAGCATAGGCAGGCACACAAAAAAGCGTGAACAAGCCAATCAACACACCTGACCACGCGCTGAATCTTAAACCTTTTGACAACAAATTTCCTTGCATAAGCGGAGCATCTCTTATTTACATATGGAGAAGATGAGCTAAAATTATGCCAACAACCAAAAACTGTACCGGATGTTTTTGTGTAAATAAGACACTGAAATGTGGTTTATTTTTTTGCAAATAGATATATTTGTGTGTGAGTAATTTAGAAAACAAAAGAGTAGCGCTATTGATCCTAGATGGTTTAGGGTATGGCAAAGACGATAATTCAAATGCGGTTCGCGCAGCAAAAACCCCTTTTTTAGATCAGTTGTTAAGCAGTTATCCAAACGCTAGGCTGGAAGCCTCGGGTGAGGCGGTGGGTCTTCCCGAAGGACAAATGGGCAATTCTGAAGTGGGGCACATGAATCTCGGCGCAGGTCGAGTGGTATACCAAGAGCTTGGACGTATTAATAAAGCTGCTAAAGATGGTGATTTTAACCACAACGCTGTTATTCAAGGTGCTTTTGATTACGCCAAATCGAAGTCCAAAAAGGTGCACTTCATTGGTTTACTTTCAGACGGTGGTGTACACGCACATATCAACCACTTAAAGGCCTTGTGCGATGCCGCCCAACAGGCAGGACTTAGCAACGATCAAGTATTCATCCATGCATTCATGGACGGTCGTGACACCGATCCTAACGGCGGACTGGGCTATGTTCAGCAGTTAGAGGCACACCTTGCGACCTCAACAGGGCGAGTTGCCAGCGCTATTGGCCGTTACTACGCGATGGACCGTGATAACCGCTGGGAACGTGTAAAAGAAGCATATGACCTCCTGACAAAAGGCGTCGGAACCCCGACTTCGAACCTGCAACAAGCTATTGAAGCGTCGTATCAAAACGGCGTGACGGACGAATTCATTAAACCTATCGTCGTGACCCATGCAGATGGCAGTCCGTTGGCGACCATACAAGAAGGAGATGTGGTATTTTGCTACAACTTCCGTACGGATCGTGGTCGCGAGATCACTATTGCACTGACGCAAGAATCATTCCCAGCTTACGATATGACTCCCCTTTCGTTGCATTACGTGACGATGACGTCCTACGACGACACATTCAAAAACATACAGGTTGTCTTTCAAAAGGACAATTTATCCAACACACTCGGAGAGGTATTGAGTGCACAACATAAAACGCAGGTGCGTATTGCCGAAACCGAGAAGTATCCACACGTGACCTTCTTTTTCTCCGGCGGTCAAGAACAAGAATTTAAAGGTGAGAGAAGGCTATTGATCCCTTCTCCAAAAGTAGCGACCTACGATTTACAACCTGAAATGAGCGCATTAGGCATTACAGAGGCGATCTGTAAAGACATGCAGGAGAACAAACCCGATTTCATCTGCCTGAACTTTGCCAACCCCGACATGGTAGGGCATACCGGCGTTTTCGAAGCGGTTATCAGAGCCGTAGAAACAGTAGATAGCTGTACCAAACGCGTTGTCGAAACAGGGTTGGAAAATGGATACTCGTTCATCATCCTTGCTGATCACGGAAATTCAGAGTTTATGGTTAACGAGGATGGGTCGCCAAATACGGCGCATACGACCAATTTAGTTCCTTGTGTACTTATCGACAGGGATTTCGCACACATCAAAGACGGAAAACTAGGTGACGTAGCGCCAACAGTTTTACGTTTACTTGGTGCCGATATCCCTGCAGAAATGACTGGTAATGTCTTGGTGTAAAATATATCAAATGTTTTATGGAGCAGTAACGGCCAGCGCCGTTGCTGCTCTGTTCATTTCTTGCAGTGATACACCGCCAACGAGCGGTGCAACGAAGGAAAAGCAATTCGACATCCCCCATTTCTTTAAGCAAGAGATTGCTCGATTAGAAAAAACTAATCCTTTGGTAAAAAAGACCGTCACAAAAGACAGCCTTTCGGAAACAAAGGAGTTAAACATCAGCAACTGGAGCAATGAGCTTGCAAGCTTTGCCACCGTAGACCTTAATAAGCCTGTCTATGTGGGTCTGTTACGGAAAGATAGCGTTGATGGAAAGCTCACCTTTACGGCAGATGATCCAAAGGTCGATCTTTCTTCGGTCGAGATCAGTTTTGCCCAGGATAAAACACCGAAAGGGTTCATTATCCGACGGACGATCAAAAACTCGCTCTACCAAACAACAGAGACAATGGAGTACCAACGGGACAGTATCTACCGGCTGCAAAAAGACCAGTCTGTTTTGTTGTTAGGAGACAAGCACTATAACATACATGCTTCCTTTCTTCATTGATCTATTTTGCAACAAAACCCTTGGCGATTCCTGTACAGCAATGCTGCCAATATAGAAATCGCCAAAGGTTTTGCTATAGCTTAAGTAGCTCGGCATTTAAGCGTAACGTGCTAAGGCGATGATGTTATCGCTGAAGCGCGTCAGGCGCCCCAAGCTGTGCAAAAAGTCGAGACTGATGATAAAAGCGTAGCCAACAACCACACCTTCCAACTTTTCGATAAGTTTTGAGGCAGCCACAACTGTTCCGCCGGTTGCCAAGAGATCATCATGGATCAAGATACGGCTGCCGGAAGCAAAAGCATCTTCATGGATTTCGATCGTCGCCTGCCCATACTCCAATTTATACGACTCGGCTATTGTTTTAGCGGGTAATTTTCCCTGCTTGCGGATGGGAATAAAAGGAATACCCAGTTTATTTGCCAGCATCATCCCGAACAAAAAACCACGACTTTCCACACCGGCAATGGCGTCGATATCCATTCCCCCCAATCGCTTCGCCAGCTCGTCCACGATAGCCGAACTCAATTCCTGATCTTTCAGTACCGGTGTAATATCTTTAAAAACAATACCGGGTTGAGGAAAATCGGGAATATCCCGAATAACAGACTTCAGACGGTCTTCTAACATATATGTTGTCAATTGAATTGTAAATAAGGCTCAATTTTAAGCAAAAAATCGGGATCTAGGGCATAAATATTTTTTAGATCAGCCATGCTTTGCAATGCGCCATGTTGCTCTCGATAGCGAACGATATAACGGGCGTTCCGCGAAGAAATATAAGGATGACGGGCCAACTCCTGCTCTGATAACTGGTTTACAAGCAATTGCTTTACAGATGTCTCCCCTAACAGCAATCGATCTTTAAATTTAGCAAAGGTTTCCGGCGTTACACCGTACACCTCGGCCAATTGATCGACGCTATGGAAACCGCCCAATAGATCCCGAAATTTCACGATACGGTTAGAAAGTACAGTGCCTATTCCAGGAAGCATTTGCCATGCTAGGGTATCTGCGTCGTTGATATACAGCGGGACAACTTTAACCGATTCTTTCACGGCAAGCGCCCGGGGCTTCCATATCCGTTCATGAGGATCGGACGGCGATTCGTCAAAACGGAGAAAAGGTACAATACGCCGAAAATCTACCTCCGATATGGAATAGATCTTTTTTACATCCGAAGCGCTACGAAACAGACCTCCTTTACGCTCATAGTTCTTGATCACGCTAATCTGTTTGTCGGAAAACCCCATCATGCGCCATGCTGCTTCGGGTAGATTATTGGGGTTGAAAGGCTTTATAGAATAGGTATTTTCATGATGCAACGCTCCTTTATGAACACTAATGTCCTCAGGAAGTCGCACATTTAAATGCCCTTCGCGTTTGAATTCTTCCAAATGAACCAAGGGTTCCAATACGTTATTCTCACGAAAAATAACACGATGAAAAAGCGGGACAAACTGTAAGAGCACGATAAAACAGAGCAGCAGCAAAAAACCACGCTGTTCATGCGCTGTCAATTTGAAAAGTAAAGCCAGCTTTTTCATAGCTTATCCTCCTGTGCCGTTTTTATTTTAACTCATTCGCGGATACTTTTTTCACCTTTGTGCCGTCCTGTAATGTTTTTGATATCGCGTTAAAAGGCCTTGACACCACCTCTTGTCCTTTTTTCAGTCCCGATTTCACAATGATATTACTATCATCCTGAATACCAGTGGTTACCACTACCTGTTTGACGGCATCCCCTTCCAATACAAATACATACTCCTTAATATCCGCATCGGTGCTGGTGGAATCGACCTTATCTGCATCGGTACGGACCGTCACCGCCTGTATGGGCACGATCAGCCCTTTGTCCGACTTGGTATGTATCTGAACAGTCGCTGACAGCCCCGGCTTAAATGGTGAGGCACTTTCCGTATCTTCAGCACTTAAGTCATTATAGGATGAAGGTTCTATGCGTACTTTGACGTTAAAATTTGTCACCTGCTCGGCCGTAGTTGTTGTCGTAGCCGCTGTACCGGTCGATGTGGAAGAGCTAGAAATCTCCGTAACGATACCTTTAAATTTTCGTCCCTGAAAGGCGTCCACCTCAATCGTTGCCGTGTTACCGACTTTCACCCTATTGATATCGTTTTCGTTCACTTCAACATTAACCTCCATCGTGGCCATATTGGCAATACGCATAATTTCTGTACCCGCCATTTGTGCAGTTCCTACTACCCGCTCGCCCAGCTCGATAGAAAGCAAGGAGATAATGCCGTCCGCTGGCGCATAAATGGTGGTTCGCGACAGGCTATTTCCGGCTTCCTGCAACTGCGCCTGCGATTGGTTCACTCCGAAACGAGATGCGACTACCTGCTGACGTTGCGACTCGAGACTCGCCCGAGCACCCTCGTAATCAGCCCTCGCCTTGTCCATCTCCGATGCTGAAATCACCCGTTTGTTAAACAGCTCCAAACTTCGGTTGTAGATGGCTTCGACGTTTACAAAACTCGCCTCCTGCTGTTTCAACACCTGTTGCGACATGGCAAGATTAGCTTTTTGCTGGCTCACCATCGCGGCTACCTGATCATAACTCGACTGCAACAGATCGGGCTTGACTCGGCACAAAACCTGCCCTTTCTTGACCCTATCTCCCTCACGAACGTTCAACTCGATTATTTCGCCAGACACCTCCGAGCTGAGCTTAACCTCAAACTCAGGTTGCACTTTGCCGCTAGCAGATACCAACTCCGATATCGTTCTTTCTTCCACGGTATTCACGGCTACTTTCTGTACCGCTCCATCACCAAACCAACCGTACTTACTGCCCAGCAAAACCAATGTCAGGATAACCACGGCGGATATCACCAGTATAATAGGAAGTTTACTTTTCTTCATTGCCATGCACGTATTAATTAAATGTTATTGGATTGCCAATGTAATAGTCTATTACCTTTCCTCGAAATACCATTTCATACTTACGGCGTATCATATCAAACTCGGCTCTGTTCATATTCGTCTGTGCCGTAAACATCTCCATAGAATTAGCCATTCCCACATCATACCGTTCCTTGATAGCTTCAAAGGCCACCTTCGAAGAATTAAAGGCCACCTGCGAGGTAAAATACTGCTTGTTGGCAAACTTCAGGTCCAAGATCGCCTGTCCTATTGTTTTCTGCAAGTTCCTGCGAGTAATAGCATCTTCCGTTTGAGCCTGTAAGAAACTCAACTTTGCCTTATTTACAGCAACCTTTGTTCGGTTATTGTTAAATATAGGCACGTTAACGCCCACTTGGCTCTGAAACGTTTTATTTCGGTTAAATTGCGTAAAAAAAGGTAAGGTATTCAAGGTCTGCATATTCAAGAACTGGGAAGAATAGTTGGTACCATACCCTGTCGATAATGTAATCGATGGATAATATCCACCTTTAGCGATATCGATATTTTTCTTGGCCAAGGCGATATTGTATCCAGCCTGCTCCACAATAGGTTGCGTTTCTAGCGCCTTTTCAAAAACATCATCAAACGACAAAATTGCATACTCGGCCATAATCTCCGCGATATCTGGCTTCTGCAAGCTGAAAACCGTATCCGGAGACATCTCCATCAACTGTTTGAGGTTTAACAGTGAAAGTTCGTAGGCATTCTCGGAAGTCATGATGCTGAGCTCATCGGTGGCCACTTGGTTTTCAGACTGCGCGAGATCGGCCACCGTTTTATTGCCCACGGCAAACTGTATGCTATCCTGTCGCAATTGTTCTCGAGAAAGTTTCACCTGTTGTTTTGCGGCCTCATATAATTCGCCATTGGTTATCGCTTCTAAGTAGTTCGTGACAACGGAAAGAATTAGGTCATTTTTTATTTTATCGACTTCCGATGCATCAATGGATAGCTGAATTTTGTTTGCTTTGATCTGGTTTATCTTCTGAAAGCCCTGAAAAACCGCCACGCTAGAGCCCACGTTAGCACCAGCGCTGGTATTCGAACTGCCACGAATCAACTGTCCAGTCGTTTGATCAAAGATCAAACCATAATTGTATCCGCCGTTGAAGCCAAAAGACAGATTGGGATAAAGCTCCGACTTCGATTGGTGGAGGGTCTGCTCACTTATCTGATAACCGAATTGTGCTTGGCGTATCTGTAAGTTACGATCGAGCGTCGTCTGTATAGCCTGCTCCAAGCTAAGCTGCGCTAGGGCTACGGGGCATCCAAAACAGACGAAAACCAACCAAACAAGGAGACAGGACGATAATTTTCGTATCATTTCGTAATTTAAGTGTAAATGATTCCTAAATTTGAGACAAAAATCTGAGATTATCAACATGTATTTTGTTAATGCGCCCTTTTTTTTGCGTTGGTTTTACCGCAAAGTAACGTTTAACAAATCGAGAAAGGATAAAAAAATATACCTTACTTTCGATGACGGCCCTATTCCGGAAATAACGCCCTTCATATTGGACACCCTTGCACAACATGATATCAAAGCGACTTTTTTCTGCGTGGGCGAGAATATTATCAAAAATCCAGCTATCTTTCAACGTATATTGAAAGAAGGACACAGCGTGGGCAACCATACGTACAACCACCTTAGAGGTTGGGATACGGATGATGGTGTTTATTTAGAGAATATAGCAAAGTGTCAACAGCTCACCAAAACGAACCTATTTCGGCCACCCTACGCCCGTGCAAAGAAATCGCAGCTTCGACAGCTTTATCCAAATTTTGACGTTGTTTTTTGGGACGTTCTTTCCGGCGACTTTGACGTCGACCTCAATCCTGCGCAATGCTATAAAAATGTAATTAAACACAGCCGCAGTGGCTCGATCATAGTGTTCCACGACAATATTAAGGCCATTCCACGCGTGAGCTATGCCCTGCCCCGTGTAATCGATGAACTCCTTAAAAAAGGATTCACCTTCGATCGCCTGAACCCCTACATAAAAGCTTAATTGGCTTCCGTTTCCGTGATTTCCTCCTCCGGAATACGGAGTCCGAATTCCTTGACTGAGGCAACCGAGAAGTAACCCAAAGCATTATTGGAAATATTGGATGTAGGGTTACCCGGTGCTGCCGTTCCTGGGTTAGTCGATTGAAATTCGTTCCAATAGTCGAAAACTCGACGATCGATGCAGTAACGACGAACGACAATGCTATCTCCCGGCAACATTTCCGTGTCCCGATCGGAGATCTGATGCGTTACATACAGACCATCGTTAAACTTATCGTTCAGCGCACTGGCAAATCGAAACCCAGCGCTATTGATCGAGATATCATATTTGTAGTAGTTGGCTACACCGGCAGGATCCTGAAACTTAAACGTAGCAAAGTAATACGGATCACCAAAGAGCGTTTCTTCCAGCACGCCCACGGAATCCACTTCCACAAAGGGCGGCATCACACAGTTGGCCTCGAAAATCTGCCCTTCCACATTCACCAGCAGCTCATAGCTTCTATCGGCTACCGGTCTAAAACCGCGATTGATATAGTAACCGGCGTCCTCGTAAGTGAAGGTGTATACCCGGCCGCGGTTATCCGTAACGGACACCTCTGCATCCGTTACCGGCCGCGAGCCGATAGACTCGGTAAAGGCTACCGTTCTGGACACGCGAATACGTTGTTCCGTAGCCAGGTCGGACAGCTGTGCTTCGATCACCACTCGCGGATCGGCATCATTGAGGTCGATATCGATCACTTCTTCACAAGAAGTGAATACCGCAAAAAAGACTATAATATAGAGATAAAATGTTGCTTTCATGTTTCTTTAAAATTTGAAGTTCCAAGTGACGGAAGGAATAATACCGAATAACGCTACCTGATACGCTTCCGTGGCATTTGGAGTGGTTTCGCTGTCGCGGAAGTCGATGATGTAGGCGTTCCTTCTGTTGTAGGCATTGTATACCCCAAAGGTCCAGCTGGAGTTGAAGCGTTTATTTGCTTTTCGAGGCTCATAGGTTGCTGACAGATCCAGACGATGGTAGTTAGGCATACGATAGCCGTTCCGCTCCGTATAATAAAACATCGATCTGCCATCCACCTCGTACTTGCCACTCGGAAAAGTCACCGCATTTCCGGTATTAAATATAAAGGTAGCACCCAATGTCCAGCTTTTAGAAAGCTCATACATCCCTACTACGGATAGATCATGCGTGCGGTCTTGCCGTGCGCTGAACCAATTTCCATTGTCGATCTCATCAAATTGTCGCTCACTTTTCGCGAGGGTATAACTAATCCATCCGTTTAATTTTCCTACATTTTTCCGGAAATACCATTCCAGTCCATAGGCGCGCCCGATTCCAAACAGCAATTCACCTTCCAACAGGCGATTGGCCTGAAGATCGGCACCATTCCGAAAATCAATTTGATTTTGCATATACTTATAATACGCTTCCATGGAAAATTCATAGCCATTGTCCATAAAATTGCGGAAGTAACCTATAGCGCCCTGATTGGCGATCTGCGGTTTAATATTCAGGCTACTGACCACATATTGATCGGTAGGCAAGCTCGATGTCGTGTTGGTCAGCTGGTGCAGGTTCTGTGCAATCCGGTTGTAGGAAGCTTTTATGCTGCTCTGATCATTCAACAGGAAACTTGCGGAAAAGCGAGGTTCCAAATTAAAGTAATGCTTAACAACGCGCGTTCCATAATATGTTGCACCCGTATTTTCACCATCGGCATCAAAATCGTAAAATGTTCCTGGCCCCATTACCATAAAATCATTTAACCGCAGTCCATAGATGACTGACAGGCGTTCAAGGGGTTTCCACTCATGAGATACGTAAGCCGCTACGTCTATCCCCTGCCGGGTATCCACCGTAATAGAATTCACATTTGAGCTTTGCGACGCATTTAAACTCGCGGGCTGTATCGACTGCCGCAAGGCATTCAAACCAAAACGGATCGTGCTATTTGTATTTGCGTAATAGGAAAAATCCTGCTTCAGGTTCCAGTTAAGGATTTTGGATGCAATGCTAAAGTCAGTATCGTCACTCGACACCTGTACATTGTAGGTAAAATCACTGTAAATCAAGGAGGTGTTACTGAATAGCTTATCATTAAAAATATGGTTCCAGCGCACGGTGGCCGTTGCATTCCCCCAGTCAAAGCTAAAGAGATCCGAATAGCCAAGGTCATCCTTCCCGAAATACCCGGAAAGGTATAGGGTATTCTTGTCGTTGAGCTTGAAATTCAGTTTAGCGTTGAGGTCATAGAAATAAAGCTTGCTCTGGTTCACATCTGGGTCGTTGGACAATTTAAGGAACATATCCGCATAAGTACGTCGACCGCTGACCATAAACGAGCTTCTATCTTTTACGATAGGTGCTTCAATCTTCAACCGCGAGGCAATTAAGCCAATTCCGCCCTCTGTGGAAAACCGCTTTTGGTTGCCATCCATCATCGCAATATCGAGCACGGATGAAATACGCCCGCCAAACTGCGAAGGAATCCCTCCCTTGTAGAGCTGCACATCTTTAATGGCATCCGAATTGAAAGTCGAGAAAAAGCCCAATAAGTGTGATGCATTATACACCGTAGCCTCGTCCAAGAGGATAAGATTTTGATCTGATCCGCCACCGCGCACGTAAAAATTGGAGGTTCCTTCTCCTCCGCTCTGCACTCCGGGCAAGAGCTGTATGGTTTTCAAAAGATCCTTTTCGCCAAACAGAACCGGAACATTCTTGATCTCTTCCATGGTCATGTTAAAGGCCCCCATCTGCGCATCGCGCACGTTCCCGTCCTTCTTTTTGGCGGAAACAACCACCGCATCCAAGAGATTATCCAAGGGCTTAAGCTCGGCATTCAGGCGCCTACTGCTTTGGAGATCCAACTCCTCAACCTTAGTTTCATAACCCACATAGCTGAGCTGAATCTTATGTACACCCACAGGAAGCGACAGGGAGAAAAAACCGTACGCATTGGTACTGGTAGCATGCACGTTATTTTCGGTAGAAATAACAGCACCGATCAAGGTCTCGCCCGTACTCGCATCGCGTAGGACACCACTTAGTACGATCTGTTGCGCGAAGGTATGTATACTGCATAGCAAGCAGGCAGCAACAACAATAAATCTTATCATAACGGTGCCTTACTTTGTTTTAGGTTGCGCGAGAAAACATTGATTGAAGAAAGCCATTTGAAAGTCGATGGACCGCGACCAATAATTCCAGTCGTGCCTGCCAGGCATGGCGAGGTAATGATGTGGAATGTTTAGATAATCCAATTTCTCATGCAATTTGTTATTGACGCCGAAGAAAAAGTCCTCCGTTCCGCAGTCGATGAACAGTTGCAACATACCCGGTTGCACCAAATGGGTGAGCTCCATCACGGTATGCTCATCCCAGGCGCTTTTGTTGCTGTCATACGCCCCCAATCGTTGTTTCATATTCCAGTTGTTCGGAAACGGGCGGATATCAAGCCCTCCCGCCGTGCTTCCTGCGGAAGCAAAAACATCTTGATGGCGAAAAGCGAGATACAGCGCTCCATGCCCACCCATGCTCAATCCCGTTATCCCTCGATGGGCACGATCAGCATTGATCCCATATTTGCTTTCAATAAATGGAATCAGCTCCTTGATCATAAAGGTCTCGTACTTATAGTTATCATCTGCTGTATCCCAGTACCAACTATCGAATCCACCATCCGGACAAACCACAACATAGCCATAACGATCTACCAAGTCCTTCAATTGCGGAGCATTGTTCACCCAGTTAGAATAATTGCCCGAATAGCCGTGCAATAAGTACAATACAGAACGAGCCTGTTGCTTATCGGGCAGTACAACGACCGTTTTGATATTTTTATTCATACCGGCGCTGAACACAGCTACCGTGTCTACCTGTGCGGCCTTGCCATGTCCAAAAACTAAAAAACCGACAACGAGTAAAAGGATATTCTTCATTATAAAAGGATAAAAAATAATACAAACTATGCTGATTACTTCCTGGGCAGCATTTGATAGCGATAAAGATACGCATCTAAGCCCAACGGGCGTTCGCTAACCGTGTAGAAAATATTATTTTCTGGACCAAAACAAATAGCTTCACCTTGTGGCTCCGCTTGGTACGACAACGTATCGGGTTCTTGTCTAAACACATCTACAATATCTTTACTCCCTTCACGTCGCCATTGGAACACCTGTCCGAGGTTCTTGAGCAAGATTCGGCTCCCGTCGGAGGCAATATCAGCGGCAGTAATAAAAGTCATCGGCAGGCTTAGCGCACGCTTCAACACCAGGGTATCATCATCCTTGGCATGCATAAAATCAATCGGATATACGCCTACTTGAAGATCGCGTTTGGAAATCACGTATGCCCTAAGATCCTGTGGATCTACAAATATAGCCTCTGCATCGCGTGGCCTATCAGCATATCGTAAGTTGATCTTCCTTATCTTAGAACGCGGGATCAAGAGGCGTGATTGTCCCTCTTTCCAATCGGGCTCCTCAAAAATATACAATTGTACAGTCGTACGTTTTCCGCGGTTATCACCGATATCGGCTAGCACGAGGTATGATCGACCATCTTTACTAAACCCAGCTATGTCCTCTGTATCGACAAGATCCACACCTTCCAGCCCCACAATACAACGCAATTTAGCTTGTTTGTCGAGCAAAAAGATCCGGGCGCTGTCGCCGCTATCATTATGCGTCCAAAAGCAAGAGGGATCTTTACGGGAATTGACCAAACCAGAAAGTTCATTCAATCTACTATCTGTTATTTTCCCCAACGATACCCTATCCGTGCCGATATCCTGTGCAACAACGAACAGAACAAGCGCAGAGAAAAATAAAATACTCAAAAAACGACTAACCATGCAATGAAAATAGTAAAACTCAGGAAATATCCATATGGATATAACGTTTGTTTTAAAAAATTCATATCGTTATGACAAAAAAAAGCTACGCATAACAAAAGGTTAACACGAACGGAGGAAAAATCAGATTTATTGGAATTTTCACCGAACAAAAGCGCAGGCTCACCGACATTAGAACAGCATTGACCTAATTGAACTTGGTCTACCAGATCAGACCTGCTACCTTCGATCAAGAAATCAGTACACACGAACAACGTACATTATGCAAAAGCTCATCATCTCCTTCCTCGCCGGACTTGCACTTTCACTTTCCACATACAGTATGGGTGCAACCGGCCGGCCGCAACATATCCACTTCGGTACGCAAGCAAAAAAGCCGGCTCCTTCGGAAACCAGATGTTATCATGCCCTATTCAAGTCTTAGCTATTTTTGTTCGAAAGCAGATACCAAACGCGGAAACTGCGTCGTATCCCTTGCTTTCAATTCAAATAAGCGGCGGTAGAGGTCTAAAATAACAAAAGCTTCTGCCTCTTCCCCTGCGCTGTTGCTAAGAAACAATTTAAAGGAGTACGTTGCATTTTTAGAAAGATCCACCGCCTGTTTGTTGGAAGAAAAAACAAGTGGTACAATGGCCGACGTTGCCATACCGCCCTGCACAGGAGACTTGTAGACCTGACCAAGTGCCTTCACGAAAGCGTCGGATTGCCCACCGATCGTTACAAACTTTATGACGCCCGTTTTGAAACCATCTTTCTCATCCGGATGACCATCTGCTGCGACACCAGCCGGAATATTTTTTGATACTTCAATCTGCATTCCCACCGTATCGGTCTCATGCAGTGACTTTGCCGTGTAGACGACCGTTGAGTCGGTTTCCTTGGTGTCTGCCAAATACAGATACAATGAGGGATTGTCGGTATCATTCCCTACGAATTGGCCCAACATTGCTCCGTCAGCAGCGGCCTTACCATCTTTATTTGAAGAGCCTCCACAACTGGTTAGGAAGGCAGCCGAAAGCATTAAAACTGTAGCGGAAATCAATATATTTTTCATACGTTAGCTATTTATTTATGGATAACAATGTACAAATATAATTGTTTTGTCAGTCCAGCAAAGCATCATATAATATTTCAACAGGATGGTACGATTTACGCTGTGCGCCATCTTTAATTTGGTGCCTGCAGGATGTACCGGCCGCTGCGATGACCGTCTCTGTGGCTGCCGCGCGGATGGCAGGTAGTAATACCAGTTCTGCCACGCGCATCGAAACCTCGTAATGCTCTTTCTCATATCCGAAAGAGCCCGCCATGCCGCAGCATCCCGAAGGAATAAGTTCTACCTGATGACCGTCTGGAAAAGAAAGCATACGCTCCGTATATCCAACCAAATGAAAGGCTTTTTGATAACAATGTCCGTGGAGCTTAACGTGCTTTATATCTTTTTTGAACTGCTGCCGCGATATATTTCCAGCTTCCATTTCGCGGACCAAAAACTCATCAATCATCAGTGCATACTTAGCCAATTCTCTAGCCTTTACGCGATTTGATTCATCAACCAAATCCAAGTATTCATCGCGAAAGGTTACGATAGCCGATGGTTCAATCCCGAGCAAAGGGGCTTCTTCTGACACCAGCGGATGCAGCAAGGCAACATTCTTATTCGCGATCTCCTTCGCTTTCTTCACAAATCCTTTGGAAAGGTAGGTACGGCCGCTCTCCACATGCTTCGGCACGATGACCTCATAGCCCAAGGCCGTCAGCAGCTTATAGGCCGTAATACCTATTGCAGTATCGTTATATTCCGTAAACTCATCACTGAAAAGATAAACCTTGCGGCGCGTGGAAGGAGATCTCTCCTGCTTAGCAATCCATTTGGTAAGTGTCGTAAAATGTACCTTAGGCAGCGAGCGAGCGCGCGCAAAACCGGCTATGCTTTTCACCATACCGGCCAATACCGGCGTATTTACAATCATGTTGTACAATGGTGCTACATAGGAACCAAGCTGTTGGCTTTTGGTAAAATTTGCAATAATGGAAGAGCGGAAAGATGCGCCGTGTTCATCATAATAATGCTGTAGAAATTCGGCCTTCATCTTGGCCACATCCACACGAGATGGACATTCGCTCTTGCAGGCTTTACAGCTCAGGCAGAGATCCATCACCTCTTTGATTTCTTCATGATCAAAACGATTGCGCTGGGTAGAGTTTGTCAAAAACTGACGTAACATATTCGCTCGTGCGCGCGTCGTATCCTTTTCATCCCGCGTAGCCATAAATGACGGACACATGGTTCCACCGGAGACTTCCGTTTTACGGCAATCGCCTGAACCCGAGCATTTCTCTGCTAAGCGCAATATGTTCTCATCCTTCGTAAAATCGAAATAGGTCTGGATATCCGATCCATTATAGGTCGTATCGTAGCGCAGTGCGGTATCCATGGATGGCGTATCCACGATCTTATTCGCATTGAAAACTCCCTTGGGATCAAAAATACGTTTTGTTTGTTTCAGCAGTGCGTAAACTTGCTCACCTAACACCTTACCAATAAATTCGCCCCGCAGACGACCATCACCATGCTCGCCGCTCAGCGATCCGTTATATCGAAGAACCAGATCCGTTGTACGCTCCAAAATCGTGCGGAAGGTCCGTTTTCCCTCGGCCGTTTTCAAGTTGATAAAAGGCTCGATATGCAGTTCGCCCGCTCCAGCATGGGCGTAATAGGAGGCGTGTACACCCTCCTCGGCAAGCAGCTCCTGCACATCCGCGACGTAGGCCGGCAGATCTTCGGGAGCCACCGCGCAATCCTCGATCAGATTGACAGGTTGCTCGTCGCCTGGCAAATTCCGAATCAAGCCGAGCCCAGCCTTGCGCACGTCCCATACGAGATTGGTCTTTAAAAGTCCAGTCACAACGGGATAGGCATAACCCAAACCTTTATCTTTTAGATCTTGAATTAATGCGGCAGCCTTCATTGTGAGCTCTTCTTGATTTTCTGCACGAAATTCAACGATCAGCAATGCCTGCGGATCGCCTTCCAAGAAAAATCGATTGTATTGATAAGTTGGATGGCCGACCGTAAAGTCCAATATATATTTATCCACGAGCTCAGAAGCTTCCGGTTGATGCGTAAGCGCGAGCACATTACCATGCATACATTCGATCATGTCCGAAAAATGAACACAAACCAAACCGATCTCTTGAGGTGGCAGCGGCATTAACTTTAATTTCGCTTCCGTCACAATGCCCAGTGTACCTTCCGAGCCGGCCAAAAGCTGGCACAGGTTAAAGGGCTGGTCCCTGTCGATCAAAAAATCGAGCGCATAGCCGGTATTTCGACGGCTGAGGGTCTTTTTCGGATAGCCAGATATTATAGCTTCCACATGATCCTCATTATTCAACAAATCATTCAAAGCACGATAGATTTCGCCTTCCCGCGAAGAGGAGGCTAATTTCTGAAAGAGCGCGGCTCCATCCAGCGGTTCAAATTGCACCTCGGAAGCATCGTCTAGTATAACTGTCGCCTGCAGCAGATTTTGTCTCGTATCTCCCCAAACGATGGAATGTAGGCCAGAGGAATTGTTGCCGATCATCCCACCGATCATAGCTCTATTGGCCGTACTCGTCTCAGGGCCAAACATCAATCCGAAAGGCTTGAGGTAGCTGTTTAGGTCGTCTCGAATAACACCCGGTTCAACACGCACCCAACATTCGTCGACGTTCAGCTCCAATACCTGGTTAAAAAAACGGGAAATATCCACCACTATTCCTACCCCTACAACCTGCCCTGCCAGCGAGGTTCCCGCCGTACGCGGAATAAGCGTAATACCAGCATCGCGCGCGAAGGTGATTAGGCAACTGATATCTGCTTTTCCCTTTGGGATGGCCACAGCGAGCGGCAATTCTTGGTAAACTGAAGCATCCGTTGCATAGGCCAATCGCATCGTTTGGTGCTTAGGAAGGGTCGTATCATAAAACAAATCCCCCACAAGTTGCTCAGAAAGTTTGCGTAGCTTATCTATTATTTGCACGTTTTTAGTATTTTTATACTAGCAAATCTAGCTAATTGCCCGATCAATCTCCAAACTATTGCGTTATTTAACCTACTTCTAAACAGAAAAACGCACAAAAAAGCACATTAACACCCTCTTGAATTACAAACTATGAAACAATATTCTAAGCAAAACGCATTAAATAGAATATTATTCAATTTTATTTATAAAATTTTGAACATAATTCTTTATTAGCTAATTTTGCAGCGTTATGGCAAAACTCGAATATAATCTCGATCAAATCGACTACCAAATCTTGCGTATTATGCAGGATAACGCACGTACAAACAATGCTGATATAGCGCGGGAGCTCGGCATGGCTCCGTCCGCTATTTTAGAGCGTGTCAAAAAGCTGGAGCAGAAGGAGGTGATTTTGCAGTACAATGCAAAAATCAATCCCCAGGCACTCGACCAGAAAATGTTATCTTTTATTTTCATCAAAGCACAAGATATCATCGGTGTGCAAAAGGTAGGCTTTCTGTTGGCGGAAATCCCTGAAGTACAAGAAGTTCACGACATTGCGGGTGACGACGGTTATTTGATCAAAGTGCGCACGAACGATGCGGCAGGGCTCGTCGATTTAATGCGCAACTCTTTGGGAAAGATTGAAGGCATTATTTCCACGCGCACAACAATCGTTTTAGAAACCGTGAAAGAAGAACAAAAGTTGGTCATCCCAACAAAGAAGTAAAATGAAAGTACAGCAGCAAGGGACACCAGCAGCAGCGAGCATCGTTTTCGCTTACCTGGTGGTATACATCGTATGGGGGTCTACCTTTTTCTTTATCGAAAAGGCGCTACGTAGTTTTAGCCCATTTGTCCTGGGCTCTATCCGCTTTTTTATTGCGGGCACGCTGCTGATGAGCTACTGCTGGGCACGCGGCTATAAGCTGTACATCAAATCGGCCGTGAAGGATGCGCTGTTTATTGGTTTTCTGTTATTGTTTGTGGATATGGCCGCCATTATCTGGTCAGAGCAATATATATCCAGTGCCATCGTAACCATTTTATCCTCTGCTGCCGCCATATGGTTTATTCTGTTTGACAAGCCGAAATGGAAGCAGAATTTTTCCAGCCCGCCGATCGTCATTGGTCTCGTTTTTGGATTCCTCGGCGTATGCATGCTGTTCGCGGAGCAGCTTTTTGCGGATGACGGCAGCAAACAGCATCAAGATATGAAATTGATAGCCATGATCGTGCTGATGCTGGGAACCATCGGCTGGACCGTTGGATCGTTGATTTCCAAGTACAGCAAGGAGAAGCGCGATCGGGAAAGCCAAAGCGAGCAAGAAGATCTGCACGTGATGGTGAAGACAGCCTGGCAAATGGTCTCAGCAGGTATTGCCTTTACACTGGTGGCGCTATTCAGCGGCGAGTATGCGCGTTTTGATATCGCAGCCGTGCTGCTTGTAGACTGGGGAGCGATGGCCTATTTGGCAACGATGGGTTCTATCTTGGCCTTTGGCAGTTATATTTGGCTCTTGCAACATCGGCCGGCGACGGAAGTCAGTACCTACGCCTACATCAATCCAATCGTTGCATTGATCTTGGCCCATTATTTCACCAGCCACCATGTCAGCGCACTTCAGATCGGCGGACTTATCGTTGTTTTGCTTAGTGTACTGCTCATGAACTGGAACTTATACCGAGACAACAGGAAATTCAAAGTTTACAAAAGAGCAAAGCGTATAAAAAAGCTACGGGAGATGGCACCCAAGAGCAGTATTCCGCGAATCATCGAAATCGCAAACTTCAATAGCAAGCACGAGAAAAAGAAAACAACAAATCAGTAACACCACAATATTATTCCTGTTTTAATTTATTTTTTCGGGAAGCTGTAGCACTTACTTTCTTCCTTGCGTATTATTTGCAAATTAACGACGCATGAAAAAGTTATCTATACAATCCTTTATCTGCCTGATCTTGGGCATCATGACACTAAGCAGTTGTTTGAAAGACAATGATGATTATGTACGTCCGCCGCAAGGCTTCATGACGTTCATCAATGGCTATTCAGAAATGGGAAGTGTCTATTTCCGTACTTCAATCGGCACGCTCCCTTTGGCATACAAAAGCTTCTCTGTAGCTAGCATGCTGGTGGGCGAAAGAAACCTGTCGGTCTTTTCAAACAACGGAAATCAATCGCTAGTAGACACCAATCTGGTGATTAAAGACAGTACGGCCTACTCATCCATTATCTACGGAAATGGTGATAATGCAAAATTTGCATTTATCGAAGACAAAAGTGTCTCGAACCTGGGAGAGCAGAGTGCATGCAGATTTTTAAATCTAGCCAATGGCATAGGCAGTGTAAACGTGTTCTTAGGATCCGAGTCGACAGCTTCATTCCCTAATCGTCCAGTAGAAACAGGAACTAGCGCGGTGAGCAACCAAACATTTGTGGCTAAAACCAGTGGAAACATTCCGTTAAAGATTACGGATGCAGAAGGCAATACCATTGCCAGCAGAACGGACTACACATTTAAAAAAGGATACTATTACACCATAATCTTAATTGGAACAAAAGACGATACCGCAACACCACTCTACCTTGGCGTTGTAGCACACTAAACGTGGCAAAAAAATAAAAAAAGCTTCACCTAATGATATGGTGAAGCTTTTTTATCTAGCAAAATTCTTCCAACCACTACTTCGCGCGATTGTTCACAAAAAAAAGTATCTTTACTTGACGTTACGAACAGTTATGCGCATCAACCAACTGATTACCCTTTATAGTTTTTTATTTTTCTGTTCGCCTACCTTGGCAAAGGCTCAACAAACAGATGATTCACTCGACGCTAATGACACCCTTGTCAAACGCGATAGCCAATATTTTGCAGATCGCCGCAACGCAGCAATTACCGCCTATGCGTTTGAATATTTCGATGAGTCTTTGGAAATTATCGAAGACTACCTCAACTATCTTCCAAATGATAGCATCGCTAAAAACCTACTATCGACAATTTTTATAAAAAAGCTGAACGCACAAAAAGACGCAAAAACTAATTTTACACAATTAACCGCACGGACAAAGAAGTACCCTTATATTGCTAACGATGAAAAGCTGCGGAAGATCAAAGTGATCGAATCACTACGGCTAGCTATGGCTGCATTCGATTCCGGCAACTATTTACTATCGGAACAATTTCTCGCGACGATCGAGGAAGAAATAAGTAAAAGCAAGGATAAAAAGCCTCTTTTAGCCCTCAGCAACTTACATACCTTGATATTTAACCTTGGTCTTAAACGCTATCTGGAGAACGACCCTCGTGCAGCTTTAAAATTCTTCGACATCGGTAAAAAGCGGTATCCCAACGACCCAGAGATGGCCAAAATGTACCTAAAAGCTAACGCTAAAATCTCCAATTGACCCCACGCTGGCAAATTACAAAGAACAAAAGGCTTCAGTAGCTCAACCAATCATATCTAATAGGGCTGTGCCTGCGCGGATGCTGAGATACATTTCCTCGAGAATAGCAGTGGATAATTTTAGTTCTGTCTAAAAATCCGTATTTTCGTCCTCAATTTTTTCGAGTACTTAGGGAGCAACTATGCAGTTAACAAAATTAGAGATCAAGGGTTTCAAGAGCTTTGGTGACAAGATCACCATTAACTTCAACGAAGGCGTAACGGCCATTGTAGGCCCTAACGGCTGTGGTAAGTCCAACGTCGTTGATGCTATCCGTTGGGTATTGGGCGAACAGAGCACCCGTATGTTGCGTTCGGAAAAGATGGAGAACATTATCTTTAATGGAACGGCAAACCGTAAACCGGCAAACCTGGCCGAAGTGTCCCTTACATTCGACAACAATGTCAATCTACTGCCTACGGAATTTTCAACCGTCACGATCACCCGCAAACTTTATCGTAACGGCGACAGCGAATACCGTCTGAACGATGTTAAATGCAGGCTCAAGGATATTACGGATCTTTTTCTCGATACCGGCTTAGGAGCAGATTCCTACTCCATCATCGAGTTGAAAATGATCGATGAGATCATCAACAACAAAGAGAATTCTCGACGTAATCTATTCGAGGAGGCATCGGGCATTTCCAAATACAAAGTGCGTAAGAAACAGACCTTGGCCAAACTCAAGGATACCGAGGGCGACCTTTCTCGGGTGGACGATCTGCTATACGAGATCAACAAGAACTTAAAACAGCTGGAAACGCAAGCAAAAAAAGCCGACAAGTATTTTCAGCTGAAAGACGAGTACCGCGAAGCCAGCGTTGGCCTAGCCTATTACCGATTGGACGGTTTCAGCAACGATCTGGAAGGAATAACTGAGCAAGAACAGGCACAGCAGGCACTTATTCAGGAAAGCACAGCAAGCATAGCCAGCAGTGAGCAACAGTTGAAAACATTACGCGATGACATCCTCTCGAAAGAGAAAAATCTTGCCACCCAACAGAAAAGTACGAACGAATACGTCAACAAGATCCGTTCCTATGAATCGGATAAGAAGATCAAAAATGAACAGTTGCGCCACCTTCAGGATAAGGAAACACGGCTGACAACGGAACTGAACGCCGATAAAGCACAGCTGGAACATGTCGTACAAACGCTGAAGCGCATCCATGAGGAATTGTTCCAGGAACAGTCCACGCTAGATGTGTACCAACAAGACATCGCCAAAAATAAAACGGAGGTCGACGAGCTTCGCGCACAGCAAATATCGGCTCGCGCCAAGCTCGATGCCTTTACTCAACAAAGCACCGTTCTGCAAAACAACATCTATACCCTAGAGAAAGAGATTGCCGTGCTTCATATTCAAAAAGATGCCTTGCAACAAGAATCCTTACGTACCGTATCCGACGCCAGTAGCAAAGAAGAAGAACTATCCGAATTCAATGTGGCGGTAGCGGATCTTGAGGAACGTGTAGAACAGCAACAAGACCAGTATGACGCTGCCGTTCGTGCCGAAGAAAGCCTACAGCGCGAGATACAGGGTGTTGAGGAAGAGTTGACCGAAACACGCAACCAGATCAATCGCGAGTCGCGTTTGGTGGATGCTAAGCAGAATGAATACAACCTCACCAAGTCGCTTGTGGACAATTTGGAAGGATTTCCAGAGTCGATCAAGTTTCTGCGCAAAAATGCAGGTTGGAAAAAATCATACCCCCTATTTTCCGATATCCTCTTCTGCCAAGAGGAATACCGTGTGGCAATAGAAAACTACCTAGAGCCCATCATGAACCACTACGTGGTGGAAAATCAACAGGAAGCTGTACAAGCGATTCAGTTGTTGAGCGATGCTTCACGTGGCCGGGCAAACTTTTTTGTGCTGGATGCTATCCAAACAACAAACGACCGTCCCGATGTGCATTCATCGGAGCAGCTAACGCCTGCACTATCGGTTATAAAAGTCGACAAGAAATACAGCAGTTTGTGCGAGCAACTTTTGCAACACGTATATCTGTTGAAGCCAGAAGCTGCGGACAGCCTAGGCGACCGGCTCCCTAGCGATGACATCGTCATGCTGCATCCAGAAGGAAAGTTCTCCAAAACCATGCTCGGGCTGAGCGGTGGATCGGTGGGATTGTTCGAAGGAAAGCGTATCGGTAGAGCTAAAAATCTCGAAAACCTGAGCAGAGAGATCAAGGAACTTAACCAACAGATCGAAGCTTTACAGGCCAAGGAAATAGATGGCGTAGATCGATTGGCAACCTTGCGCATCTCTTCACAAAAAGATATTATCGACGAGCTGCGCAATCTATTGAACCGCTTAAACAATGAGCTGATTTCGGTAAAAACGAAGCAGGAGCAATACCAAGCCTTCATCACGAACAGCCAAAATAGAAAGCAGGATATAGAAAACAAGGTGAGCGTGATCAGCGAGCAACTACTGCAGGCAGAGCCGCAGCTTGTACAGCTGAAGGCCGAGAGCCAAATGCATCAACAGGAGATGCTGGACTTGCAGGATGCCTATGCGGAAATATCCGATATACTGAACGAAAAATCCACGATCTTCAATCAAGAGAATATTCGTTTTCATCAGCAGCAAAACAAAGTTTCCAGTCTCCAGAAGGATGTCGAGTACCGTGAAAGCCAACAAGAGACATTCGAGTCGCGTATGGAAAAGAACAGCTTGGAATATGAGCAGGTAAAACTCGACATGCAACATGCGCTCACCTTTACGGATAACAATGACGAGGACCTGACAGCGATGTATGCACAGAAAGAAGCCCTGGAAAAAGGATTGCAGGAAATCGAGGATGACTTCTTCGGTGCGCGCAAAATCGTTATTGATCTGGAAGAGCATATCGCACAATCGCGCCGCAACAAAGACCAAAATGATTTCCTTTTATCAGAACTAAAAGATAAGAAAAATGCGCTGCAACTAGAGCTCAACAGCCTCAAAGAGCGTTTGGCTGTCGAATTCAATATTGATCTGCAAGAGCTTCTGCAAAATGAAACACCGGAGATTGAGCGTTCACAGGCCGACCTGATCGAGGCTTGTGACAAGCTGAAAAAACAATTGGATTCCTACGGCTCTATCAATCCCATGGCGAAAGAAGCGTATGATGAAATGAGCGAGCGCCACACCTTCATTACCAAGGAGAAGGATGATCTTTTGGAAGCAAAGGCAACCTTGATGGCTACCATCAGTGAAATCGACCAAACGGCAAATGATAAATTTATGCATGCTTTTAACACCGTGCGTGAGAACTTTATCCACGTATTCCGTTCCTTGTTTAATCAGGAAGATTCCTGCGATATGGTGTTAACGGATCCGGCCAACCCGTTAGAATCCGATATCGATATCATCGCCCGCCCGAAAGGAAAGCGTCCGCTATCGATCAACCAGCTATCTGGCGGTGAAAAAACCCTGACCGCTACCGCACTGCTATTCTCCCTTTACCTGTTGAAGCCAGCTCCTTTCTGTATATTCGATGAGGTCGATGCGCCTTTGGACGATACCAACATTGATAAGTTCAACAATATTATTCGTGATTTTTCCAAGAACTCGCAGTTCATCATCGTTTCGCATAATAAACGTACCATCGCAAGCACCGATATTATTTATGGTGTAACGATGGTCGAGCAAGGGGTTTCACGCGTTGTCGCCGTAGACCTGCGCGATGTTGCCTAAGAAAAATACTTCAAAACAAAGAGATTGCACGACTTTCGTTGCAATCTCTTTGTTTTTCAAACGCTGACGGGCCAAACGGCCTCTCAGCTTATTGCACTACACCTTTTCATCGGATCCAGCGGCTTCTCCCGTTTTTTGTTCGTTGTCCAATTCACGTAAGGGTCTATTGAAGAATGAAAACATGCCAATCACGACTATTAAACCACCCAATACCATAAACAAATAGTTCACACCAAAAGCATCTGCCGCCCATCCGGTGCCTAAAAGCCCCAATACGGTCGGAATAATCGCAATGCTAAAATAGAGCGAGAATACTCTTCCCATCAGCTCGGGGCGCACCTCTTCCTGCAACACGGTCATAAAACAAGCGTTGTAGACTGCTGCTGCGATACCACCAAGAATTGTCAATCCCACAAAAACAAAAAAGGTATTTGCAGGCAAATACCCCGACAAGGCCAACGAAATGCCTAGCACCACATAAGTACAATTGATCAACAATACTTTGGAGAACGAGGGCTTGAATACTCCAATCAGGCCTCCCCCTGTAAGCATGCCTACCCCCCACATCATCTCAATGATGCTCATTTCCCATTTTCCGCCGTGGAAATGGTTTAGGGTGAGCAAGGGAAAGAGCACAGCAATAGGCATGATGCAGAAGGTCACTATCGTTGAAAACAAAAACAGCCACATCAGACCTTTATTGTGCATGATCTCACGAAAGCCGTCTTGGAGATCGTTCCAACCCTGTGAAAAACTAGCCTTTGCCTTCTCCGCGATCTTGGGGTTCGGAATGTGGACAAACAGCAGGGAAGCTACCGCGATAACCGCTCCAGCGATATCCAACAACAGCACATTGCCGATGGACATCAGTGATATTGCCAAAGCGCCCAGTGCAGGTCCCGCGATAGACGATATCGATTGTATCGTTTGGTTGATGCCTGCGATGCGGAGCAATTCCGATTCTGGTGCAATCATGGGGATAGCGGCCTGCATCGCAGGCATATGGAAGGCCGAGCCTACCGACCTTAATCCCAACATTAGGTAAATAAGAAGCAAGCTTTCATGCCCCATATAAAAACTAACCGACATCACCAAGGTACAGGCCGCAACGAAGGAATCGGCCAACATCATCGTTTTTTTGCGATCCCAACGATCGATGTACACACCGGCAAAAGGACCAATAAGCGCTGCCGGAAGCATGCCCGCAATAGCGCTGTACGCCAACACCTCGGCTGACGCGTGTTCGATGCTCAGCCAAATAATAATAGCAAAATTAACCGCAGAACTGCTTATCAAAGACAGAAACTGTCCGATCCATATCAATAAGAATTTCTTCTTCCAATGCTCTTTCATATAAATAAATCGTAATGCTTCTTGTATCAAGCCCGAAAAATAAAAATTAATAGATAAGGAGGAGTAAACAAGACACGGTCTACTCACCACCGGAAAACGAGGTTTGGAACCTCGTCTCTACGCAATTCTGACGCGTAGCGTTAAAATCCTGTATACTGATGTGATCTTCATGATACGTAAAGGTATAAGAAAATTTTCGGACTACAAAAAAGCCTTTCTTCTCTTTATCAAGCACTAGCATAGCAAAAAAATTGCAGACTATTCGCTTACGTAAGTTAAATGATAGGATCGAACGACTAGCTTCTAAGCAAGAAACGCTAGCAAAGCGACCGTAGATGCTAGATCACCATCCTAAAATTCCATCCGTTTCCCCGTAACAGTTAGCTTTTCTCCGGCAACTGTTAGCATCATTGTCAGACATGATAACGATCTCGCTCGACGTGCTAGCATTTCCGTAAAAAACGCTAGCATTTTTACCTTTTATTTTTTGGATTTTAAATTGACCAAAAACCGCATTTAAATACAAATAAACAGTGTTTTCACTATATTAAACATGGGCAAAAAAAACTATATACCTGTTAAGCAAACTCTATCTAAACATTGGTTATCAGTTGTGCTTCGTCGTCTTTTTCAATCTGCGGTGGAATCAATTTATACACCACCGGTGTAACGATACGCGACAGCAAGGTCGAGCTGATCAGTCCGCCGATCATCACGATGGCCAAGGGCGATATCAACGGATTGCTGGACCAAGCAATAGGCAAGAGACCTCCAATGGCTGTTAGCGAAGTTAAGATAATGGGGAGAAATCGAATTTCACCCGCCTGCTCGATAGCGTCATTCAGCTCCATGCCCTCCCTTCGCAATTGGTTGGTAAAATCTACCAACAAAATCGTATTCTTCACTTCAATACCGGCCAGTGCCACTAGGCCAATGGTTGCCACAAAGGACAACGTATTGCCCGTTACCAACAAGGCCAACACCGCGCCTACTATACCCAGCGGAATAACAGAAAGCACGATCAAGGTGCTTTTAAACGTCTTGAATTCGAGCACCAGCACCGCGATAAACAAGAATACCGTAACCATGATAATGGTTCCAAAACCACCAAAAGCGGTTTCACGACTTTCCACCTCGCCTCCCATTTCGTAAGCATAGCCAGTTGGAAAAGCAAAGGAATCCATTTTCTTGATCACCGCATTGATCACTTCGTCATTCGTATACCCCTTTGCTACAGAAGAGTTGACCGACACCATACGCTGTTTATTCTGATGGTACACATTCGATGGAGACGTTTCGAAGGTCAAGCTCGCCAACTGCCCTAGCGGAATTGCTGTTCCCTCCATATTGTTTACAAAGATAGCGTCAAACACATGGATATCTGGCGTATTTGCACGAGGCACCGTAACTGTTATACGGTAATCATTGTCATCCACATTCGGATCTGTGTAGTTACCTACCGTGTAACCGGCAAGTGCCACACGAATCGTCTGGTCGATGCGCGCTGTGGGAACGCCCAGCGCCATTGCTTTCTCACGGTTTATCTGTACCCTCAAGTCCGTTTTCTTATTTTTCAAGGGGTTATTTACATAGACGTTGCCTTCCGTTGTGTTCAGTAGATGCTCAACATCCGCCGCCAACTTCTGCAGGGTATCCAGATCGTCCCCAAACAATCGCACCTCCACGGGCGAAAGCACCGGAACGCCCTGCTCAAAATTCTTCACTTCGATTTTCGCTCCCAAGTAGGAGGTCCAGCGTCCGCGAAGCTCTTCAATCAACTTCTCCTTTTCTGTCGCCTTGACATCCGGGTGCAGTTGCACGAAAATATCGGCATAGGCCACATTTTCATTGCCTTGGTTCATGTTGTAGTAGATGCGCGGATTTCCCTTCCCAACATTGCTTGTAAAATATTTCACCGATGGGATGTCATGCAACTCGGTCTCTATCCGACGCGTGATGCTGTCTGTAGTCTGTATGCTTCCCTGCAAAGGAGCAGCAATCTGTATCATAAATTGCGGTTTCTCCGATGGTGGAAACAGCGAAAAACCAACCATAGGAATCAACGCAGCCGCGCCAAAGAAGATAAGCAAAGCGATAAGGCCTGTACGTTTAGGGTGTTTTAGCGCTTTATCGAGCCAAACAGCATAAGTACCATGAATAATCTTCTGCAGGCCCCGCAAAATGAAATTACCTTCGCCGGATTCATGTGGTTTCAGCAGCTTGCTTGCCAAAAAGGGAACCACCAACAGCGCCACAAACATAGAGCCTATAACGGATGCGATGACCGCTGTCGGCATGCTCCGGATAAAGTCTCCTGCCATCTCGGGCATAAACATCAACGGTAGAAACGCGATGACCAAGGTTACCGTGCAACCGACAACCGCCAGAGCAATCTGGCTAGTTCCCTTGATTGCCGCTTCCACCCGCGAATAGCCATCACGCATCCAGCGCTCTATATTTTCGACCACCACAATACTGTCGTCCACCACCAAGCCCAAAGCCACCACAAATCCCACAATACTGAGCTGGTTAAGTGAGTAACCGATAATATTTAAGGTAACCAAGCCCAACCCTAAAGACAAAGGAATAGCTATCATCACCACCAAAGAGGCACGTGTACCTAGCGGCAGCAAGGTGAACAGCACCAAGGTTATCGCTATCATAAAATCGATCCCCAATCCGCTTAAGCGTGTGTTCACCTGATCTGCCTGATCAAAGTTCACAATGAAATCCACATTAGCGGGCAATGATTTTCGGAATTCATCCAGTACAACGGCATATTGCTTTTGCGTTTCGCTGATGTTCATCCCGCTCTTCTGCGCGGCATTGACCAACACCGCGTGGTAGCCGTTCAATCGGGTAATATGGCTTTTTTCTGCGAAGGTAGGATACACCTCGGCAATATCGCTCAACAAAATATTTCGCCCCTGTGCACTGGATACAATGGTATGTTTAATCTCTTCTATACTTTGATAGTCGCCGCTAGTCTTTACACTGAAAGTGCGTGCTCCGGCAAGTACACTCCCCGCGGGTATATTCTGATTCTCGCTTTGTATGGCCTGTACCACACGATCCATCGGAATCTTCAGGTTTGCCATTCTAGGCAAATCTAGATCGACCCTTACCAACTGATCGGGCAGACCACTTATCTGCACATCCTTTAATGCACGCACCTTTTCCAAGCGCGATTTCAAGTCGTCCGCTAGGCGTTTCATAGTCGATAAAGAGGCATTTTCGGAAACCAAGGCCGATTGAATAACACTGACCCCTGTGGGATCGATCTTGCGCACTTCGGCGCTATATATATTCTCTGGCAGCTCCGGACGGGCGGCGCTAAGTTCGCGCACCAGCTCTTGGTATTTCGCATCATAGTCTTCCCCATACACATATTCCACAAAAAGAAATGCCACGCCATTGCTGATAGTCGTCTTGATACGCTTGATGCCATCTAGGGCATAAAATCTACTTTCCAGCGGCTTTACCACCAGCTGCTCCATATCTTTTGGGCTGGTGCCCGGGTAAATGACCGTTACGGGAAAGTTTACAGGTTTCATTTCCGGATCTTCAGCGCGAGGCATGGTCAACACCGTACTCAGCGCAACAACGATAACCATCAACACCATGATCAGGGTGAACTGGTAATTTTTAATCGGGTACTTGATAAGGCTCATAACAAACGATTATTTTTGTTTAACGACACGAATCGGGGCACCATCTACTAAATAGGGACTACCCGATACCACCAATGCTTTCGCTTTTTCCAATCCGGACAACACAGTAACCTTATCGGCCGCGATAGGCCCTATCGTAACTTTAACACGTTTGGCCACACGGTTGTCGTTGGTCACAAAAACATATCCTTCTTTTCCATTACCATCCAACAGGGCCTCATAGGGTATTTGCCATCCGGAAGCGGTATTTTCCCGCGCCTGCAGCTTTGCCGTAGCAAATATTCCTGCAGCCAATTTACGCTGTGGTTTATCCAACAGGCTCAGGAAAACACTGAACGTGCCCGTGTTGGGATCCAAGCCCTCTGCTTTGCGGCGTACCACCGCTTTAAAGACATCGTTCCCCAAAACGTCCGCCTCGACCATGGCCGTATCACCTACCTGCGTGGCAGCCCATTGCCGATCCGACATGCCCACCTTCAGTTCCCAATTGTCCTCATTGGCTCCATTGATCTGAAAAACCGGTGTTCCCGGCCCTACAACCTGCCCCTCTTGCGCCAAGCGTGCCAATACATAGCCGCTGCTTGTAGAACGTATCTCCGAATATTGTTTGTTAAACCGTATGCTCTTCACATCCTGCTGCGCCACGCGCAAAGCAGTCTGTGCATTTTGCAGCTGTTCCAGGGTGGACACACTATCGCGATAAAGCTGGTTGGCCCTATCGTAATCGCGCTGCGCCTTCTCCACCGCCAAACCAGCTTGCGACGCCCGTGCATCCACCTCATCCATATGCACGCGCGCCAATAGCTGCCCCGGACGCACCGCGTCACCTTCACGTACATACATCTTTTCAATCACGCCGCCGCTTTTAAAACTCAGCAGGGTTTCGTCATCGGTGGTAAAGGTACCCGTTGCTTCAAAGGCGAACGTCGACGAGCTGTTCTGTAGCGACAGCAATGATACCGGGATAGTATCCGCATTGGGAATGGCCTTCACGCGGTCGATATGTTGACAAGCCTGCAAGGCGATGCTTGCCGCCAATACGGCAATAAAAAGAGGAAAGAGATGTAATGTTTTCATTGTTGTGGTATTTGGTAGGTGGCAGATTCACGTTCTAATTTGGCCAGAGCGGCAAGGATCTGTAGTTTACTGATTGTTTCTGCTAATTTAGCATGGGTGTACTGGCTACGAGCATCGATGGTTTCCATGTATGTATTTACCCCGGCGGCAAATCCTTTTTGAATCAATCGCTGGTAGGTGCCGGCGGTCTCCAACTGCACCTTAGCCTTTTCGAAATCCTTGAATGCGGAGAGCACCTCGTTCCGCGCTACGCCGATGGCCATTGCCAACTGCTGTTCGACCTGTGCCTTTTTATTGCGAGAGCTCGCCAAATCCACTTTCGCCTCCTGCACCTTCAGTCGATTCCTGTTTCCCTGGAAGATAGGCATTTTCATGCTTAGTCCGACCATATAGTAGCGCGAATCTTCATTGAACTTAAGTCCTTCGGCCTGAGAGCCCAAATCAAAAAAACCACTTATTTTGGGCACTAAATATTGCTTGTTCATCTTCAGCACCGATTCTTGTATCGCGATGCCCGTTTCCAAGGAGCTTAGCTCTTCACGAGCTGAAGCATCCACCTTCCCCCAGTCCTGCAAAGACCATAGCGCGTCCTTTGCCAACATATCGTCTTCCAAGATCTCGGCATCGCCCCCCCTATTTAGCAACATATTAAAATATAGCCCGGCATTTTTTATGTTCTTCTCCGACTCGGCCACTTGTGCTTCGATTCCTGCAATCTCCGATTGCGCCCTGATCACGTACGCTGGCAGGCCCTTTCCTGCATCCAACAGTTTTTGGTTTACGCGCAGCCCCTCTTGTGCAAGTGCCAACGAAGAATGGTAGATTTCCCGAACCTGAACCGCCGTGAGGTATTGATAGTAGGCACTTTTAATCTCTTTGATCAATTCACGTTTGTAGATCTCCACTTCGTTCTCCTGTAGCTTTACCGTTGCAGCCTTTATGCGCTGGTTGTAGCCAAGATCGGTATTCAGTAAAGGCATCACCGTTCGGATCTTCGCATCGTAATAGTTCTGCGGCAAGAAATTGATGGTTTCGTTGCCGATCTGCGGAAATGCCAGCGACTGAGTAAGCGCATTGAGCGTATTGTAAACAGGGTTCAGCAGATCGCCTACCGGCAGTTCAATGGAGCGTCCGCCTTTCGCGTGCGAGTAGGCAACGTCCAAATCTACTGCGGGAAGATACATCGACTTGGCAACCTGAACGGCATTAAGTGCCCGATCTAACGACAAATTCTTCTCCTGCAACAATAGATTGTTAGCCAATCCCTCTTCAAGATAAGCATCCAAAGGCTGTGATTGTCCACGTGCGTTGCCGACGCAAAGGCTTAGCGCGATCAGAAACATAAATAGTGTTCTCATTATTAACAGTGTTAAGTTAAGCGTCAAATTTTTTTATTTTGTAAGCTCTAAATAATAGACAAAGACACGAAAAGCCTGTTCGATCATGCGCTCCTGATCGTCTTCCTTCAATACCACCTCCATCATACTTTTCAAATGCCCTGACACATGCAACGAGCAGAGTCCATGTACCGAAGACCAAGCCTGTACAGCAACCTGCACCGTATCCATTTCGCTAAAGTAGCCAGCCGCCTGACAATCGCGAATGGTGTGTAACAAGAAGTCAAAGACGCGCTCCCCTTCTTCCCATTCTCCATCGACACAATTCACTTCCAAGTACTTCATGGGGTCTTTCATCATAAACATAACCTCATAAAAGTCCGGATGAGTAAGCGCAAACCGCAGATAACACTTTCCGATGGCCTTTAAACGTTCAAAAGGCGACTCCACCTGCATAAGCGGCTGAAAATCCTGCCGCAACATCAAGAATCCCTCTTGGTGTAATGCATAGATGATATCGCTCTTATCCTTGTAATACAAGTAAATCGTGGTCGGGCTGAACTCAATCTCCTGCGCAATTTTCCGGATAGACGTTGCCTCATACCCTGCAGACACAAATAATTTTTTTGCCGCTTCCAATATGCGCTTGCGCAAATCCTCTTTATGCCTGCTCTTCCGTTCTTTAATACCCATATTATACGTTCGTGGAAGCAAAATTAATGAACAGTGTTAACCTTTCCAAATAATTGAATAAAATCGGATAGGAGGAACGGGATTAATTCCCGTTCCGACCTTCCACAGCACCGTACGTACCGTTCGGTATACGGCGCTTCCCTAAGTTGTAACACGAACCCGCTTGTACTCTGCCAATAATGA
>PJTT01000371.1_pt1 | contig 41263 bp, 26 predicted proteins | sample 1512261 | NCBI WGS metagenome assembly PJTT01 (sample SAMN08177685, study PRJNA422409) | Soil metagenome, whole genome shotgun sequencing project. | isolation source: Soil (2) enriched on wood chips | place: USA: Madison | collected 2015-01-15
ATTTAACAGAAGAAATCAAAGGGAATGGATCTTTCACAATCTTTTACGTTGTGTTTTGGCATTCAAGCCTTGCCCATATTCAATGGTGAAAATAAAATGAGAATGAAATACCTAATCCTATAAAAAAATTATCCAAATATTTTATCCACAATAATCATCTGCTATAGCAGTGCTTTATAATATCTACATTCAGCTTTAATCATGTTACTAATCAATAACATTGATTAGTACTGCGTTAGTTTTTCAACACATCTACAATACTAATAAATGTTAAAAAAGTTTTAATGTAGCACTAATCTTGCTTTAATAAATAACTAAAAAATTGTTGCGTCCAATATTAACTTTTTAAAATCAATATGCGCTAAAAGCTAGTATTGGCAAGCACTTGGCCATACTGGCATGGTATTTGAAAATTTGTAGTTCTCCAAGTCTGTAAAATACTTTCATGTGTTTTTTCTTCGGCTTACTTGTACAAACATATCATCACAGACTGATAATGTTTATTGAGTGTCAAAGTCTACAACAAGGAAGAATCGTGAACTAATGAAATTGATAGTTGAACAAACTAACACACTTAAAAAGCATTGATATGATGAAAGAAAGTACCCTAAAAACAAAATCAAGCCTTACACAAAGACTTACCTTAAAAGTGCAGGCCTTTAAAGCAAAAATTGTGGAGCAGGCAAAGCAAGCAGCGCTAAAATTATCAGACTATATGGTACTTATAACAACATTTGTATTAATGTTGGGGGCCGCATATCTGGTATATTTATTTCAACCGCACTATGAACAAATACGCCTTGAAAGGCTGAACACTGTATGGGGTACAGCTTTTGTAATTTTAGCGGTATCCTTATTAGTAATAAAGGTTTGTTTCCTTATATATATATTGGTATTATACCTACGCTATAAATCAGTAAAATCGGTTAGTGATGAGCTATTGCCAACTTGTACCATTATAGTTCCAGCATATAATGAAGGAAAACTGGTATGGCAAACTTTATTAAGCCTTGCTAACAGTGATTATCCAAAGGAAAAAATGCAAATCATTTCCATTGATGATGGTAGCCAGGATGATACATGGCAATGGATGCAAAAAGCAAAAGAAGACTTAGGCGATCGTTTAGAAATTTACCAACAAACACATAACCAAGGTAAGCGTCATGCTTTGTATCGTGGCTTTCATTTGGGTACCGGCGAAATTTTTGTAACAGTTGATAGCGATTCTATTGTGAAGCCAAATACCTTACGCAATCTGGTTAGTCCGTTTGTAGTAAACGAAAAATGTGGTGCTGTTGCAGGTAATGTAAGAGTATTAAACAATAAGTCAGGCATGATTCCGCGTATGCTGAATGTTAGCTTTGTATTTAGCTTTGAATTTATTCGTTCTGCGCAAAGCTCTTTAGGTTCAGTACTTTGTACACCCGGTGCTTTAGCAGCTTACCGTAAAGATGCTGTAATGGCTTGTTTACCGGAATGGATTAATCAAACATTTATGGGCGAGTTATCTGATATTGGTGAAGACAGAGCCATGACCAATATGATTTTAAAACAAGGTTTTCATGTGCTATTCCAACGTAATGCGCATGTATTAACCAACATTCCGGAAAAATACAAGAACCTATATAAAATGTTTATTCGCTGGGAAAGAAGCAATGTGCGTGAGAATATTATGATGAGCACATTTGCTTTTAAAAATTTCCGCAACGGACCAAAAACAGGAACAAGAATACTTTTATTAAACCAATGGTTAAAAGTAATTATGGCCATTCCATTAACCTTGTTAATGTTGGTATTCATTTTTACGCATCCCATTTTATTCATCAGCTCTGTATTGTTAAGCATATTGGTATTCTCCAGTATTCAGGTTTATTTTTATGCTAAGTGGCATAATATAGTAGAATCGTTTTGGGCCTACCCTTACAGTATTTTTTATGCCTTTGCATTATTCTGGATTACGCCTTATGCTATTGCCACCGCCAGCAGAAAAGGATGGTTAACAAGAGGATTGGAAACTAAATAAATTTTTCAAATATTACGTAGAGACGCCTTGCAGGCGTCTTTTTTTTATTATGTTATCAGCTATGTTAACACAGATGATTGTCCTTTGCGCCTGCCCCGACGAGGAGCGAAGCAACGGAACTCGGGGCCGCACACTGCATCGTTCTGTTAGCTAATCAGCATCGTGTTAAACTTCAATCGTTTACCATAGGCAAACAAAAGAGACGCATGCAATGCGTCTCTACAAGTATAAAACAATAATGTTTTTATTTAGGTAAACTTAATAAAGACAATAAAGCAAAGTGATCAGAAGCAAAACGACCTTCCCATGTTTGCGAAAGTGTGGCGTGGTTTTTTACTTTCCAATTGCCTTTAATAAAAATATAATCAATGGGTTGATTATTGGTCTCTTTACTTTTAAATGCATTAAATGTACCGGTTGGTCCGTAATGCGGATGTATAGAAACTTCTTTTGCATCAACCAAATGCAGTGGATTTGTTTTATCCGTAATTATTTTAATCGGTTCATCATCCGGAGTGGCATTAAAATCGCCGGTGAAAAACGCAGGTAACTTACCGGCAATTTCTTTAACGGTATTTAATACCATCTTGGCGCTTTCTCTGCGAGCTTCTTTACCTATATGATCAAAGTGTGTATTAAATGCTACAAACTGTTTACCGCTTTTTTTGTGCTTAAATTTTGCCCAGGTAATTATGCGAGGTAAATTAGCATCCCAACCTTTACTACCTACTAAGGTTGGCGTTTGCGATAACCACAACATTCCCGATTGTAAAGCCGTTAGCTGTGTTGTATCGTAAAATATTGCGGATGCTTCGCCTTTATCAGTACCATTATCGCGGCCGCCACCAATTGATTTATACTGTTTTAACGATGCTCTTAAATCATCCATCTGATCGGGTAATGCTTCCTGCACACCTAATACCTGTGGGGCATGGTATAATATCTGCGAGCTTACTTTTTCTTTACGATTAGGCCAGGCGTTTAAACTATCCCAGGATGTGTTTAAACGAATATTAAAACTCATCACCGATATATCCTGTGCCATTACCAAACCTGTTACTAATAATGCAACAGGCAACACTAATAATTTATAATTCATGGTATAAAATTATTTAAGTACCGCTTACCAACAGATTAGCTAATTGTTATTATTTATTACTTACAGCTTTTAAACTTAAGTCCAAACTTTTTGCCTGGTGTATTAAAGCACCAACACTAACAAAGTCAACACCTGTTTGTGCATAGGCTTGTATATTATCTAAGTTAATACCGCCACTTGCCTCGGTTTCAAAAAGGTCTTTTGTATAAGGCAATGCTTCGGCAATTTTTTCCGGCGTAAAATTATCCAGCATAATACGAAACACTTTTTTCGGCCCCATGGCTACTACCCTTTTTACTTCATCCAGGTTACGGGTTTCCACTTCTATTTTTAAATCCAGTTTATTGCTTTGTACATAACTATTAGCAGCATCAATTGCTTTTTCCAATCCGCCTGCGTAATCAACATGGTTATCTTTCAGCATTATCATATCGTATAAACCAAACCTGTGATTAACACCACCACCAATGCGTACGGCTTCTTTTTCCAGTAAACGAAAATTAGGCGTTGTTTTACGGGTATCTAACAAGCGGGTATGATAACCTTTCAATTTATCGGTATACTGGCTGGTTAGGGTGGCTATGCCGCTCATACGCTGCATGCAGTTAAGCACTAAACGTTCGCATTGTAAAATGGTATGTATATGTGCTTCTATTTCAAAAGCTGTTTCGCCATATTGCATGGTATCGCCATCGGCTTTAAAAGCGTTAAAAACAGCAGCCGGTTCTTTATAGGCAAATATGGCTTTGGCTACTTCCATACCGGCCAGTATGCCATCCTGTTTAATTTTTAAAACTGCTTTACCTGTTGCGGTTGCGGGTATACTTGACAAAGTGGAATGGTCGCCGGTACCAATATCTTCTTTCCAGGCTTCGTCTATTAAGTGGTGTAATTTTGAAGTGAAATTCATGGGGCAAAGGTAATAGTTCATAGTTCATGGGGAATAGTTAATAGTTATTTGTTAATGGTTAATGGTTAATGGTTCATAGTTAATAGTTAATAGGAGAGAACTAAATTGACAAGTGACAATGGACAATTGACAAATTCACTATTCACTACTGACTTTCGGTCTTTCCGACTCACGGACTTTCGGACTTATTTGCTGAATAGAATTACCGAACGTACAAGTGAGTGACACAACAGAAGATGCTAGTAGTACTGCAGCCGGTAACAAAATAAAAAAGCCCATACTAAAGTACAGGCTTGTATAATTTAACACGGTTGCAGCTTACTCAATAAATTGAAACCTGATTTCTTTTAAACTTTCTTTACCGCTTTTGGTTTGCATAAATACATGGGTGCGGTAGTTGCCCGATTTTGTTTGCAGCGTACCAATACAATACTGCCCACCGGGTGCATTACCTTTATGTTTTAAATCGAACCCTTTAACACCATTGGTACCAAAAAAGTCACGCAAAATTTGTTGCGCCTGCGATTTGCTGTAGCTATCGCTTTTATCGGGCAAGGTAAGTAACAGGTTATCATCGCTGTACTTTGACAACTCGGTAGCATTACCTGATTTCAAGGAGGTAATTACACCCTCAATATTGCTTTTTTGTTCAAAAGCCGTTAAAACCACAAAAGAAAACAACACCAACAAAGGAGTATAAATCGTTTTCATAATTTTTATTTTAAGCTTTCATAGTTATTGTATCTAAAAATATGCCATGTTAAGCATATGATTATAGTGCTAATGTAATAAAATACTCAGTTACAACTAGTTTTTAATACAGAAATAAGCTAATTCAGTGTAATTTTACACACTTCAATGACAAAATTACTATTACTGTCGGTTGAAGCTAACGTTCGCTTGCCACTTATATAACTACAAATCATCAATTATGTCTATTAAAAGAGCAATTTTAATAATTATGGACGGTTGGGGACTAGGAAAAGTTGCATCATCTGATGCCATTAAACATGCCAATGTGCCCTTTACTAACTCGTTGTATGGCAAGTATCCGCACACTACCTTAACCACTTTTGGCGAGCTGGTAGGTTTACCCGAAGGACAAATGGGTAACTCAGAAGTAGGACATTTAAATCTTGGTGCCGGCCGCATTGTGTACCAGGAATTACAACGCATTAATGTAGCAGTACGTACCGGTGAGTTGGCAAAAAATCCTACTTTATTACAAGCCATAAATTTTGCTAAAGAAAATAACAAACCATTTCATTTATTAGGATTGGTTAGCGATGGTGGTGTACACTCACATATTAATCACCTGAAAGCCATTTTAGATATTTGCCAGGTAAACGGTTTACAGGAAGTGTACATACATGCGTTTACCGACGGCCGTGATTGTGATCCTCGCAGTGGCTTAGGTTTTATTACCGAGTTGCATGAGCATACACAAAAAACGGTGGGTACTATTGCCACCGTTAGTGGTCGTTATTTTGCTATGGACCGTGACAAACGTTGGGAGCGTGTAAAACTGGCTTACGATGCTATGGTACATGCAGCAGGCGACACCAATACATCGGCCATTGATGCAGTTGCTTTATCATACGCAGCTAATGTTACCGACGAATTTATAAAGCCAACGGTAATTGTAAATGCCGATAACCAACCGGTAGGTACTATTAACGAAGGTGATGTAGCTTTTTGTTTTAATTTTCGTACGGACCGTTGCCGCGAAATTACCGAAGTGCTTACACAAACAGCCTTCCCCGATTTTGATATGCAGCCGCTTAGCCTGCATTATACCACTATGACGCAGTACGACCATAAGTTTAAAAACGTACATGTAATTTTTGAAAATGACGACTTACGTAATACCATTGGCGAAGTAATTGAAGCCAATGGCTTAACACAATTGCGTATTGCCGAAACAGAAAAATATCCGCATGTAACTTTCTTTTTTAGTGGTGGCCGCGAAAAACAATTTAACGGCGAGTATCGCATTTTAATGCCATCGCCAAAAGTACCTACTTACGATTTACAACCCGAGATGAGTGCTTTTGAAATGACAGCAGCTTTGTTACCCGAAATAGAAAACAAACGTGCCGATTTTATTTGTCTTAACTATGCCAATGCCGATATGGTTGGCCATACCGGCGTTTGGGGTGCAGCTATTAAAGCCGCTGAAACGGTTGACCAATGTGTGCAAAAAGTGATAACCGCTGCGTTGGCGGCTGACTATACTGTTTTTCTTACTGCCGACCATGGCAACTCCGATTTTTTAATTAACGAAGACGGATCGCCAAATACGGCCCATACCACCAATCCTGTACCGTTGTTTATTATTAGTAACAACTATACTGGCACTATTAAAGAAGGTGGTAAACTAGGCGATATTGCCCCTACTATTTTAACCGTAATGGGCTTGCCTATTCCGGCAGAAATGACGGGAGACGTATTGATATAAACGCATCAATTGATATTTGTGAAATGCCTGCAAATTTTGCGGGCATTTTTATTTTGTTACCAGCAGCAGTAATGCTAATCATCGTCCCTTGCGTCGCACACTTGTACTGCACCAATTCTATTGGCCATTGTGCAGTACTCCGTATTTTAATCGGAGTGCATATCGCTACTCAGCATCGTGGTATGCTTAGGTTGTTTTCTTTGGTAAGTTTTAGTGGTTATATAATGACTTGAATATTTTTTTGCTACCAATTAAATAGCCCGTGGCTTTAGCCTCGGGAATAATAAGCGTTAGAGGCCGGCTTTAGCCCAATTACAAAACAATAACCTTTGTACTATGCATCTAAATATTAACATTCGACACCCTTCGGGGTCGCAAACCCTTTTGTTATTCTTTTCCTATTAACATACCATCCCGCTGGGATGGAGAGTCGGATAATACTTTGTTTGCGGCTTTAGCCATAGGCGACTAACTAAACATGTATCATCGTTCTAAATTGTGTGTACACTATAGACTATAATCCGGCAGGCTTTGAAATTTGGAATAGTCATTAACTAATCTTCACCTACATTTTTATATTAAAAACTTTAACTTGAGCAAATGTTAGCACTATTTAATTCGACGACAATTTGATTATTGAAATGAACAAAAAGAAGATTTACCGCAACCTATTTAAAGTGCTTATTTTTTTATTAATATTATGCATTATCGCAATTGCCATTGTATTATACGTTCCAACCGCCGTAACAAAAAATATAGATACTTATGTTTACGAATTACCTTTTACAAAAGGCAGTTCACATAAAGTGGTGCAGGGTTATGGCGGACTATTCTCCCATAAAAACACCGCGGCTATTGATTTTGAAATGTCGGTAGGTACACCCATTATGGCTGCAAGAGATGGAGTAGTGTATGCGTATAAAGATCATAATGACGAAGGCGGACCCTTTGCAAAATATAAACGTAAAGCCAACTTTATTATGATACAACATAGCGATGGCAGTATTGGCTGTTACTGGCATTTACAAAAAGGCGGCGTATTGGTTAAAACGGGCAAGGTAAAAAAGGGACAACAAATTGGATTAAGCGGTGCTACAGGATTTGTGTTCAGGCCGCATTTACATTTCTCTGTTAAGCGACAACTTAATTACAGCATGGATGCTTTTGTGCAAACAAAATTTAATACCAACGAGGGTGCTGTTATTTTAAAAAACAGAAACAGTTATAAAAGGCCAGACTAATATGAACGCTGAAAACAAACCACATACTACCAACTACTATAATACTTTTATTGAAGTAGCCCCTGATTACGAATTAGGGAGCTTTCAAATTCCTGTTGCAAAAAACGACAAGAAAACAATAGCCATAATGCAATATGAAATGTTGGCTAAAAACCCGTACCGGTTTACCTCGGATGATGTATTATTTCAGGTTTATGCCGATAAAAACGAATTAACAAAAGCAGAGTATGCAACTGCAAGAGCCGCTTTTTTCTCCAAAGGGCAGGCTTGCTTACGGGCTTCGCCACTAACTAAAAAGCAAGGTTTTGGTATACATGCAAATGCGGAAGGTAAAATTGCATTGGTGGGATTGGGCACAAAGGAATACGATGCATTGCTGGCAAATAAAATGGTTAATAAGGTGAAAGCAATGCGGAGTTCGAAACAATAAGAACGCTTAGATTACGGTTTAAACAGCATATATTTTTCAATTAAACGATTGCCGGAACGCTAAAGGCGATTGATTTGTTTTTGTTTTAAACAATTTATTAAATGACTGCGGATGTTCAAACCCCAGTTCATAGGCAATTTCACTAACCGTTAAATTTGTCGTTGATAATTTTTCTTTTGCCCTTTCAATTAGTGTGTTGTGTATATGCTGTTGGGTGGTTAACCCTGTTAATGTTTTAAGCAAAGTGCCCAAATAGTTAGGCGAAACATGTAACATACCCGCAATCTGTTGTGCCGTTGGTAAGCCTTTACCGGTTAAATCTTCCTTATCAAAATATGCTATCAGGGTATTTTCTAACTGATCCAGTATTTTATGGTTACTTTTTGCTCTTGTTATAAATTGTCGCTGGTAAAACCGATCACAGTAATTCAGTAATTGCTCTACCTGGGCGATGATAATTTTTTGGGTAAATTTATCGATGCTGGAATGATACTCCCGTTGTATGTTCAGGAAAATTTCCTTGATAACCATTTCCTCTTTTTCTGAAAGAAAGAGCGCTTCATGTACATCGTATCCGAAAAAATCATATTGTTTAATGTTTTTTGCCAATGATGTATTCCATATAAAATCGGGGTGAATGAGTAACATAAAACCACTTGGCTTTATCTTTTGTTTTTCAATGGTGAGCCTGACTACCTGTGCAGGTGCAATAAAAGCTAAAATGCCCTCATCAAAATCGTATGACTGTTGCCCGTAATGGAATTTACCCTGAATGTCACGTTTTAAACCAATGCAATAATATCCCTGCACCCAGTTTATTTCTTCTTCTTCAATCTGATAATCTACCAGACTATAGTCTATTAAACTCACCAAAGGATGTTCCGGTTTTGGCAAACCGGCAATTTTATGATAATCGCTGATGGTATTGATTTTATATAATTTCTGACTGTTCATGCTTACTCAAATTTAAAAATAGAGATTGAATAACAACCGTTACGCAATCTCTTTTAGTGTATTAAGTTAGAAGTTGGTAGATTTAGATAACTCTTTGTTGTCTTCCAAGGTACTTTTCAGGCTTTCGATTTTGTTTTGTGCCAACTCGAAAGCATCGCTTCCCATCATAAAGTGTACCGGTGCCTGATCCATTTCAGCCAGTTGAATGAACACTTCCGCTGCTTTTTCCGGGCTTCCCGGCTGGTTGCCGCTCTGTTCCTTTTTATGCCATTCTTCTGAAGCTCTTGCCGCTTTGTATGCTGCAATGGGTTGGTCGGGCAGGCTGAGCGACCCATTATCAAGGAAGTTTGTCCGGAAATAGCCCGGGTAAACTACGGTTGCCGAAACACCAAACTCTTTTACTTCTTCGGCCAAGGCCTCGGTAAAACCAACTACTGCAAATTTTGTGGCGCAATAAATGCCCCATCCCGGAAAACCACCCACAAAACCACCAATGGAAGCGATATTAATAATATGGCCCGACATCTTATTGCGAAAATGTGGCATTATATGCCGGATAATATTTAAAGAACCAAAAACATTGGTGTCGAAGTTTTTGCGAGCCTCGCTATCCGTTAACTCTTCTATTGTGCCCAATTGCCCGTAGCCTGCGTTATTGACTACTACATCAATAGTACCAAATGTTGCTATGGTTTTTGTAATGGCGTTATTTACACTTGTTTCATCTGTTATATCAACTTCCAGGGGAAGAAAATTTGCCGATGCCCCAACTTCTTTTTCCAAAACCGCAACGGTTCGGGAAGTTGCGGCTACCCGGTAACTTTCGCTTAAAAGTTTTTTTACCAAGAATAATCCTAACCCCTTAGAGGCTCCTGTTACGAGCCATACTTTTTTTGTTTCCATTTTTTTGCCGTTTTCGATGAATAAAATATTGACACAGCAAAAATGGCATTGCTATAAATGATAGCATAAACCAAATCATTGGTTATTGTAGCTAAAACAACGATGCGGTATAAATTTATTGTTTCCGGATACGGCTCAATAATTGGTTTGCAGCTCTACTTTATGCGGAAAGCACCAACTGGAAAGAGTTAGAAAGATTAGTGAGTAACCTTTTGGTAAAAAAGTAAAGCAACAAAAGCAATTAAAGCTTGAAACATCAGCCGTAGTGTTCATAACCGCTTATAGTTGTTTCTTTGGTAAATTATCATTACTCGTCTGTTGCTTTGCCTATTTAGAATTCTTTCAACCCTCTGTAAACTGTTTGTCAAAATTACCACTCCAGGATAGGACATGGTATGTTACTCCTTTTTCGGTTTCAACATCTTGTCCCTTGTTTATTAAAGTTGTTTCAATCCATTCATCGTTTTGAAAACCTATTACCCAAAAAATCTCATCCGCAAATACACCTTTCATAATCATAATTAACTCATCTATTGTGTCCACAGAATATGCCGAACATTTATAATAATTTCTTACCCAAACATCTTTGTTTGCTGTGGTTTGTATTACAAGTCCGCCGAAACTTTTATTAGTTGGAGAAGCTATCTCCAATTCCAAAAATTCCGTAAGCGGGTTGTACGTTTTTGGTAATTCCGGAAAATGTGTAACGATGGTATCAAGTACTGAATTTGAAAGACTATCCATTTAAAATATTATTTTCTTTACGATTTAGTTCAGTGACGATATTGATTACTTTTCAATAATCTTCAAATCTTGTCGCTTTTAAACAATAATCGTAATAGTCTAACATTTCTTTTATTTTTTTCTTCTTTATCAAAAAGTCTTTTAGCTCAATTTCATTTCGTTCTCTAGCTTTTTGAAGTTCGTCAAACTCTTTTCGTTTAATGTATCTATTTTTTGCGTTCTCGTAATTTTCAAAATCCTTTTTTCGTTTATCTATAATATCCGCCCTTGTTAGGTTAGGATTTTCTTGTTCTGTTGTTCGTTCTAGTGTATAGCCATAGCGTTCCGGATACGAAATTGTTTGTACAAATTGAAATGAAGGATTTTGTCTGATATATTGGGTGTAACCTTCACAAATAAATTCTATATCGCCTTGTCTTGTAATAATTGTCCAAACCGTTTGATTTTCTTTTACAGTTCTTTCAATATCTTCTATTTCAAAAGGGATATCAAATGCGGTGTCGAATTCAAATTTTATGTTTTTTACCTTATTGAAGACCAAAGTTGCAGGTGCTACCCAAAATGTGAAAGGGAGCCCTTCTATTTCCGGTTTATTCCATTGCAATATATAGTCAATATCCAACTCAAGATCTTCGGCTAACCTAATTTTATAAATATGACTATCGTGCCAACCCATTTGCTCAAAGTCAACTTCAGTCCAAATATTTTTTTCTATCTCGTATTTCTCCATCTAATTAGTTCTATGTGTGAGTTTAATGATAGGTGCTACTAACCTTCTAAATATACACAAGTTATCTAAAACATTAAATCGTTGGAACTAGGCTAAAACGATTAGCTAAATATCATACGAATCTCAATGCTCAATAGCATTCCAAAAGACCAAAGGCTGCCCCGCTTAGGCGTAAATCCTTTGCTGGCAGCGTTGAAAAGTGTGTTGGCTCAGCAAAGATTGAAGACGGGCGGGGAACTGCTGCTGACCGGAGTTACTACTGCTGATAGCCCAAAAAAAGTTTTAAGTATTAAGTTGTAAGTTTTAAACTTAAGACCATAAGGTGTAGGCATTGAACCGATTAGCTAATAACTGTTAGCATTAACCACGAACTATGAGCCGATTTTTGCGTATTAGTCCGCTTTTAGCATGAAAAACTACGGAACTAAGCAGCATTTGTTTGAAAAAAATGTCTAACTTACAGGCAACCATCGTCACAATATGACCGAGGAAGCTATATTAAAAGGTTGTTTAAAAAATGATTCAGTAGCGCAAAAGGAGCTATACAATAGGTATAGTTCTAAAATGCTTGCTGTGTGTTATCGTTTTGCACCAAACCGCGAAGATGCGGAGGATATGTTGCAGGAAGGCTTTATAAAAGTTTTTTTGCAGGTGCATAGTTTTGAAAACCGTGGCTCTTTTGAAGGATGGATTAGAAGAATTATTGTACATACCTGCATTAATATTTTAAAGAAGAACAAGAAATTTAATGATAGTGTAGATATTATTCATGCAACGGGATTGTACACCAGAGAAGAAAGTATACCGGCCATTATGCAGGCTAAACAAGTGGTAGAATGCATCAGGCTTTTGCCTATTGGCTACCGCACAGTTTTAAACCTGTATGCATTGGAGGGGTATAGTCATCGTGAAATTTCGGAATTATTAAACATAGAAGAAAGTACCAGCAGAAGCCAATATACAAGGGCTAAAAGCATGCTGGAAGATATATTAGTGCATAAACGTATTATGCAAAAACCAAAACCAAACGTTGACTGGTTAGCTGCTGTACATCAGCGTTGATTGGCAAGCTGTTTGCGCCATTAGCTGGATTATGGATAGAACGCATCATAACAGGAATTTTGAACGCTTTTTACAAGAAAGCGTTGATGATTACCAAATGCTGCCTTCGGAAAAAGTATGGAAAGGTATTAACGACACCCTGCATATTAAACGAAGGAGATATGCAATTGGTTTGATAGCCCTGTTTATGCTTACTGTAACCGCTGTTACGGCCGTAATGCTCTCCTACCCCGTTAAACAAGTAAATGTGCCGGATGTAGTGCAAGTGCCGGTAAACGATTTTAAATCCAACAAAATAATTACTGTAGTTGCGCCGCCGCCACAAGTAATTGCAGCCAGTAACCCCGAAATATTAAAACCGGTTCGTCGTACACATCAATCGGCTAATGTAAATGCGCTTAATATTATTCCGGGATTGTCACATGAATCTGCAGTGCTTAACTACAACAATATTGCATCGGTACAAAATACCAACAAACAACAGGATGCTACAACCAACAATCCGCTACTGGCAAAAATGGATGAGGATAATGATGTAGCAACCGGTATTACACAAAAACAAATAGCACAGGTAAAACGCAAAACACTTAGTATGCCTGCTGCCGCTAAAACAACTACCGCAACAGACTGTGCTGACGTAGTAGCTGTAGAAGATATTGTTGCTGTTACCAATTTACAAAAACAAAAAGACAGCAAACTGCATTCGCAACGTTTTTCGTTGATAGAAAATCATAACAACCTGTACAACCCCATACATATTGCTACTATTGAAAGTATGACCAATGGTTACAGAAGGCCAAAAAATTATTTCTTTAAAAAGATTGATTGGCAATTGCATTTTACACCATCTATTAGTTACCGTAAACTAAGGGAAAACAATACTTACACTAACTCATCTATTATTAACCCAAACAATAATCCGTTTGCTAACAGCCGCGACGATATTAATAACGCTGTTACCCACAAACCTGATTTAGGACTGGAGTTTGGTTTAACCGGTAAATATGCATTAAGCGACAGGCTAAAAGTAAAAGCAGGCGCCCAACTAAATGTTAACCGTTACGACATTAAGGCCTTTATTTATAACGGGCAAATGGCCAGTGTAGATGTAAGCAATGGCAGCGGCAACAACTTTGCATCGGGCTGGACTTACTACAATACTTTTAGCGGCTATAAAGCCAACTGGATTAAAAACTTTTACTTCTCAGCATCCTTACCCATTGGCCTGGAGTATAAAGTATTTGGCAACAACAAAACTTACTTAGGCGTATCGGGTACCATACAACCTACCTATGTAATTAGCAACCGTTCGCATTTAATTTCATCGGACTATAAACATTATGTAGAAGTGCCTTGGTTAATACGCCGTGTAAACGTAAACTCAAGCTTTGAAACCTTTGCCGCTTTCCGCACCGGCAATACACAATGGCAGGTTGGTCCGCAAATACGCTATCAGTTATTATCCAGCTTTCAAAACAGGTATCCTGTTAAAGAAAACCTGTTTGACTTTGGTTTAAAAATTGGTATGCAGGTAAATAAATAAAGAAATAATTTGGGGCTGTCAGCAGCCTATCGCTCATCAACTACAGTCCGCTGCCCGCCTGCAATGTACGCTTCGCTCCCATTTACGTCTAAGCAGCGCAGCCCTTCATCTGTAGTAATACTAATCAACAATCGTAACTCCGTTTGTCAAAACTTACTTCATCAAAACGTATATATAAACATTCAACCCTTTCAGGGTCGCAAATCCTTGTTGCCATTCTTATGCTATTAACATACTATCCCTTCGGGATAGAGAAATAACGAACATTTTTAAATTTAATCGTGTAAAACTTTTAAGATTACGATGCCGAAGGCATCGAATGTTCATAACAACAATAAAAAAGCTAACTACGACTCCGAAGGAGTCGAATGTTAATTTAAGAACAATAAATAAAGAATAACTCCGTGTAAAAATGTAGCTAATAAAAAGTCCCAGCCACTACTCCTGTTTCTTTAATGCCCTGTACTTTCTGGGCGAAACACCAATGATGGTTCTAAACCGTTTGGAGAAATAATAAGGATCATCGAAGCCCATACCAAAAGCAATTTCTTTAATTGACTGGCCGGTAAAATCTAACTGCTGGCAGGCACGTTGCATTTTCATTTGCAGGAAATAATCAATAGGCGCATAACCCGTTTTTTGTTTAAACAGGTTAGAAAAACGAGATACAGAGTAATTGTAGTTTTTACTTAAATCGCCCAGCGCTATATTTTCGTTAATATGCTCCCGCATATACAAAATGGCATTATCCACACAGTCAAGGTTACTGCTATCCACCTTCTCGTTATGCCTTTCGCTGTACACAAATAAGGTAAGGTAATGCGCCAGACACATATTGGCAAACAATAAATTATCTATACTATAACCCAATTGCAGGGTTTTATAAATGCGGGTAAATATGGCAATAATTTCGTCGTTACTTTTAATATGCGAAGGTTTGAAAAACTGCTGTACCGCATACACTTCATTCAACGTGGGTAAGGATGTGCCGCCAAAATGTATCCAGTAAATTGTCCAGGGACTATCCTCGCTGCTGCCATAAGCATGCTCCTGATGTTGTGGTAAAATAAAAAATTCGTTAGGGCCTACCTCATGCCTAACCCCGTTTAACTCGTACCAGCCATGCCCATCAACACAGTAAAATAAAAAGTTTTCCGGCAGTCCTTTTTTACGGTAAGTGTAATGGTCTTTTGCTTTGGGGTAATGCCCAATGGAGCATATATGAAGATGCTGTAACAACAGGTTTTGCTGCACACGAACTTTTAAAATATTCTTAGGAATATCTATACGTTCACGGCCCATGCCGTACCATATATTTTTATGCGAACCTTCTTTGTTTTGTTCTTTCATACAGCAATTCCCTATTAAAACCGGCAAAAATTACAAAAAAATTGACAACCCACGCCGGTATATTTTAATTTAACATTATCTACAGCCGTCATAACAGTTTTAAAAGCATTATCGTTTAATTTTACGCATGACTATAACCTCATTCGTACGATTCTCTTTTATTACCTGTATTAGCCTCTTTCTGCCCCTTATTTCCGCAGCAAAAGTTGAGCTACCTTACTTTTTTAGCAACAATATGGTGCTGCAACAACAAACCAAGGCGGCATTTTGGGGTACCGCTAAAGCATCGGCCACAGTAACCATCACTCCATCCTGGAATAAAAAGAAATACAGCGTAAAAGCAGATGCCAATGGTAAATGGAAAACACAAATAGAAACACCTGTTGCGGGAGGACCTTATACTATTACCATCAGCGACGGACAAGCTATACAACTTACCAATGTATTAATTGGCGAAGTGTGGTTATGTACCGGACAATCTAATATGGAAATGCCCATGAAGGGTTATAAAGATCAACCCATACTTAATAGCAACGATGTTATATTTAATAGTGCGAATGACCTGTTGCGTTTTTATGTAGTGCCCCGTTCAGCAAAGCTGGAACCACAAGACACATCAAAAAAATATGATTGGAAAATTGCCGAACCTGAAACAACCGCCGGCTTTAGTGCTACGGCTTATTATTTTGGTAAATTATTGCAGCAACGTTTGCAAGTGCCAATTGGCTTAGTCAACATTAGTTACGGCGGCTCCACTGCCGAAGCCTGGATGAATGCCGCAACCTTGCAAGAACTTTTTCCTGAAATAAAATTACCAGCTACTGATGTAAAGCCCGATAACCGCACCCCTACTGCTTTGTACAATGGCATGTTACACCCTTTTATTGGCTTTACTATTAAAGGTTGCATTTGGTACCAGGGCGAAAGCAATTACGAACGTCCCGACCAATACGAAAAACTATTTCCTGCCATGGTTAACCAATGGCGTAAAGAATTTAACCAAGGCGATTTTCCTTTTTACTTTGCACAAATAGCACCGTATAATTATGCGCAATTACCACCTTACAATAGTGGCGGCAAATACAACTCGGCTTACCTGCGTGATGCACAACGTAAAGCCGTTGAAAAAATAAATAATAGCGGCATGGTTGTTTTATTAGATGCCGGTGAAGAAAACAATATACACCCTGCAAACAAAGCCATTGTTGGGCAACGTTTTGCTTATATGGCATTGGCACAAACTTATCTTCAAAAAGGCTTTGCATACGCCAGCCCTTCATTACAAAAAGTAAATTTTGAAAACGGTGCAGCTACTTTACAATTTAATAATGCACCCAACGGCTTTACCTCTTTTGGCAAACCACTTACCCAGTTTGAAATTGCGGGTGCGGATAAACATTTTCGTCCGGCTAAAGCCAGTATTGTAAGAGGCAACATCGTTGTATCTGCACCGGAAGTGAAAGAACCCGTTGCAGTGCGTTATGCGTTTAAAGATTTTGTGGTGGGTGAATTATTTAGCACCGAAGGTTTTCCTGTCTCAAGCTTTAGAACAGATGATTGGTGATTTTGGAATTATGATTTATGAATGATGAATTATGATTTTTTGTCACCAGCAGTAGTTCCCTGACGAAGCTGATGTTGCGACGCTCCGTTTATCGTTCTGTTCTTTGTGCATCTATTGTACCCGCAGATTAGCGCTGATTTGTTACTCAGATTAGCGCTGATTTTTTAAACCCATCTGCGAAAATCTGCGGTGCATTTTATCTCCGAAAATCTGCGGGAATAAATTCTTATTACATCAATACACTCCGAGTAAGCAGGAGTATTGCATAATGCCGAATAGCATTACCGAACGTACAAGTGAGTGACACAACAGACGATGATAGTAGTAATGCAGCTGATAACATAATAAAATCTTAGATCTCAGATCTGAGATCTAAGATTGATCCTATTGTAGCATTATTACTACATCCGCTTTTCTCTCAACAGGTAATACATTTAAACGATGCAGCTTACCATTTTTCCACTCTGCCTCTATCGTTGTATTGTAGGGTGCGTGTAATTTAAAATGTACGTCTTTGTCTTTTGGCCATGCCGGGAATAACATGATTTTTTTACCATCGGTTTGTAATAACATTTCCTGCAAACCAATCATACCGCTGCCACCCCAATTATGATCGGGTACCCAATCGAAACCCGGGCCCCAAAAGGCAGGAAAACGACGTTCGCTATCTTTAAGTTTTAATGATGTAATTCGCCAAGCATCATCCGTTAGACCTAAACGTGCTGCCCAGATATTATCCTGTTTCCAACCCACATAACTGCGGAATTTAATTACGCTGGTATCATTATGCCAGGTGTTTAAAGCCGTATCTAAACCTGGTTTACCTACACCATATATGCCCCAGGGATATACAGGATATAATTGCGGCGACTCAATATTATTAATACGCTCCCAGGTAATAGCCGGTGCGATGGTTGGCTTGTTATTGAATGTTGTAAAATTTATAGGCGGAATACGAAGTTGAAAAGCTGTCCATTTTGCTTTTTTAGTTTCGTTGTTTTGTATAAGAGTTAGTTGCAATAATTCTTTCGTCACCACTTGCAATGCAGCAATAGTGGAATTGGCATTATAAGCCATTTTAAATGTTTCGGCACCTGAACCAGGATATAAGATTAGTTTACCTTTTTCATCTAACCCTTTGCGGCCACGCTGCAGGGCAAGGTATTGGTAATGCTCATCAAAAAATTGCAGACAACTTTCTATAAACGGTATTTTATCATCAATAGGTTTACCGGTGTATTGATGTTCCTGTATCATCATTAAACAAAACTCCAATACCGTATCCCATTGATATTCTAACCAAGCATTGTACTCCACGCCTTTATCAAAATTAGCCGGACGCTTTTGGCCATACTCGGCAATATTAGGTAAGCCAAAGTTTTCCATTTGCTCGGTAAAGCTGGCACCGCCATGGTTCCAGTACACTTTACTGCGTAACTCGGCATTTTTTAAAATGCGTAAATAAAATTCAAGTTGTGGTTGTAGTAAGTCCCAATCACCATTTTTTATCATGGGGAAATATACCAATCGCTGGTTTTGCATGGTGTGTAAACCACCGCCCCAGTTCCTAAAATCGGGTGTAAACTTTCTGGCTGAGTCTGTATAAATTGGATCGACCGTGAATAACCCGCCATTAAATTTTAAAGGCCATTTGCTATTACTATTGCTGGCCAACATGTAACGAAAGAGTTGAAAGTTTTTCCCAATCTCCCAGCTTTTGAAATCGGTTTGTTTATTGCCAATATGAATAAAACTCCTGTTCCAGAATTGCTGCCACCATTGTTTATTTAACGCAGGTTGTTTAGCAGCAATGCGATTGTATTGTTGTTGTACACTATCAACCGATTGTTGCCACTGTGCAACATTGGCGGCTTGTCTATTATGCAAATACAATTGTAATGAAAAAGACTTAGTTGCTTTTTTAGTTTGTAACAACCAACTTTTATAAGGTGTGTTTACATATACCCCTTCTGTATTACCTGCCGGAACAAAGTTTTTAGCCACCAGTTTGCCGCCAAATATTAACTGGTGTAAAGGGTTGTATAATTGTTCTTTCACCGCATCCATCCCTTCCTCTTTCACCGTTGCATCAAAAATAGTCTCCCCTTTGTTCTGGTGGTAAAAAACAAGTTCGTTGTTTACAAAATTAATATCGTCCTTTTTCACCAGTTGCTCTTTTGGCAATACCCATTTCCAAGAGTTGCCAAAGCCTTCGTTTTTACGTAACCGATGATCTTGATAGCGCCAGCTTTCGTAGGCGACTGTGGCCTGTATATTTTTATTGCTTTTAAATTCAACATTCGCAACGGGATGAAAAACATCTACCCAGATTTTTACTTGCGCTTTCATACCATTTTGCTCAGCATCAATAGTCACATATCCCTCCTGTACATGTAACTCTTGCTTGAAACTTGTACCGTTAAATATTTCAGGTGAGGTTTTAATACGTAATCGTCCTGCTTTTAGTAAGCCATTGTTTTCATCAAAGCTACCGGACTTAGCAGCATAGATTAACAGATCGCCATTCTCCACCCATACATTTAAACCAATATCGCCGCCGCCACAAGGCATGGATTCGCTGGCGTTTTTGCTTTGGCTATTCCATATTACATTGTAGTTAGTGTTATTCTGTGTATAACTATTGTAGGCAACTTGTAACAACAGTAATAGAATTATATGTTTTACTAACATCATTATAGTACAAGTAGTTTTATTTTTCCTGTAATACCAGCAGGTAGTAAAGGTTTATTCTTTAATGAGTAAGGCGAATTGTGATAGGTTTTTCTTTGCTCAACCGGTAATTGTTCATCCAACTTTAAACGGTTACGCCAAGTGTTTGTTACTTCAATCTCTACAGTATTAACCCCTGCCTTTAGCGCTTTAGTAATATATATTTCATAAGGATAAGTCCATATTGTACCGCAATCTACCCCATTTACTTTTATGCTAGCAATATTGTATAAGGAGTCTATCATTAATCTAACATTTTGACCGGCGTTGACTTTACTTAATTCAAAAGTATTTGTGTATGTTGCTGTTCCCGAATAATACTTTATTGCTGTATCACTAAAGGTATTCCAACTGGTTAATGAATCAAGTTTATAGCTATTCTTTTCTATTGTAAGTAACCATTTATCACTAAAAGGATGCTCAACAGACCAACCGAAACATGGAATATTTTCATCAGCAAACCTTATTCTTGTAACCGGTTCATTAAACACTACAAATACGGAGCCGTTTGGCGGTAATATTAATGTGATATGCGTTTTGTTGTTTTTTACAATCCCATATCTTGCTTTGGTGTATATACCATCTTTCGGGTTAAATATCCAAGGCTGTTTACCGACTTGGTTAAACACTACTTTAACCATTGTTTCTTTTTCAACCTGATTAGATAAAAAATAAATATCAGTATCACCATCTTTTCTATGCGCCCAGGCAATTTCGTTTTTTGCATCAATCACTTCAACATCTTTCGCAATATTCAATTTTGCAAAACTACTATCGGTATAAGGTGCTTGTATAAAGTCAGAACCGGTTAATCCATACAACTTGGTGTCTACAATTATTTTTGCACCTGCAGTTACTAAGGTTTTCAATTTATTTTTAACCGCAACACTCATGTTTGTGTTTATATTCAGCGGGTGCTTACCGGGAATAACCAATACCGCATAACTGGCACCACCGGGTGTTACTACCCTTCCATTCACCACTTGCATTTGCATTAATACATCCGGGTTAAAACTATCATACTTATACCCATTCAATGCATCAACGTATAATTCAGGATCGGCCATGTTGGCGCTATGCGATACACCATCCGGAATAGTCCGCATGGGCTGTCCGGCATTTTGTAAACGGGTTTGTTCTGCTGTAACTTTTGTTGCACCAAATAAACCGGGTAGTGTACTTATTAATCTATCCGGCAATACAGATCGACGTGGAATATCTTCGCCTGTAAAAACAGCCACATCTACCACTGGTTTGCCCATTTGTAATAAAGCCTGGCTGCGGGTAAAATAATCTAACCAAGGTTTACTTTGTGCAAACCAGGTTTGGTCACGTTGAAAAAACAAGCCAATACCATCCAATGTCATGCCCGGCTTTTTATCTAACCACGGACTATGCATAAATACATGCAGCGATAATTTATTAATACCATCTGCAAAAGCCCGATCGCTTAGTACTTTTAAATTACCGGGATGTTCACCCCAATCGCTACGTAAGGTGGTAAATGCTTCGGCGCCTATAATTTGTTTACCATAAATATGTCCGCCGCTAATAGCATCAAACATATCGTTGGGTTTATCATGTGTTGGACTGTTTACCCAAAACTCACCCATGGGTACATCCGCATATTGGTAATGTTGTAAACCATCCGTTACAAAAGTAGGTGCCATACTTTCTGCACTAAATTTTGTCCCTTTTGCTTTTGATAATTTTTGTAATGTGCCGTAAAACTTTTCATTTACTAAATCGGTAATGGTTTGCCTTACGTCATGCAATATTTTTTCTGATGCGGCTGCACTGTTAATGGGTGTACCGGTCATCACTATTAAATAAGGCAGCAAATCATAACCTCTTTTCTTTTTAAACTCCGCTGCAAAACTGTTATTCCAATTTTGGCTACCACACTCCCAACTATCCATGTGAAAAAAGCTAATCACTTCTTTAGCGGCGACAGGATCAGTCTCTGTGAAAAATTTAGCAAACCAATTATTGAATTGTAGTGTAATGGCTTCGGGGCTAAACTTATCCGTTTCTAATCCTTTACCACCACCGGCTGTATTGTTTTTATAACCGGTTGATGTATGGCCTATTCTTACAATCACCCAATCTTTTCCTTTTGGTGCCGTCCAATTTAATTCACCGTTGGCATTTAATTTGCCGGTTAAGTTGATAATACTTTTTAACGGCACAGCATCTTTATTACTTACTTCAGCAACAGTGGTGTTGGCAGCTATGCGCCATATACTCCCGTTCTTTCCTTCGTAATTATTAATAACCGGTTCGTCGCTTACATAAATACCTTGCACTCGTAATACCGGTTTCCATTTGGCTGCATCTAAATCTTCACTGCCCGGTTCTGTTCCGTCAGCCGCCCAAACAAAACGAATGTATTTTGCGGTAAATGTTTTTACGGCATGTGTATAAGCTTCGTCCCAATCCTGCCAACCATGTCTTGGCGGATGCAAGGTATCAACCGCAATAAATTTTTTACCATCATCACTTTTTTGAATAACAAAACGCTGCGATTGATAAGCATTGTTTTGCTTTTTTATTTTTACCTGCCTTACTGTAATAGCTTGCGGATAATTGTATTGTATCCAGCAAGCACTATCGCCTCTGAATGTTTGTTTGGCCGCCGTATCGCTTGCTAAAAAATTGGCATCAACACCTGTGCTGGCAGTTACAACAGGCTTTAAATTCTTACCTGCTATTTCATTTTTATAATTAGCGGGATAAGCATATACTGCTACATCCTTGTAATAATTTTCATTGGTTTCCGGTTGCGATAGTTTAATCTTTTTGTTATCGCCAGACTTTAAAAAAGTTTTTGTCCATACCAATTTTTGCATACTCATTTCCGGCTTTATCCATGGGCCACCGGCCAATGCAAAACCATCACTTACATGCACACCAATTTCTAATTTCAATCGTTGCGCTTCTTGTAACGCATAACGTATCATACCCCACCACTCCGGTGTAAGTTGTCGCACCTGCGGTTGAAAAGGGATTTTTGAATTAGTATCTTTTATCGTCATTAAATAAGCGCCGCCAAAACCCACTTCTTTCATGGCTTCCAAATCGGCTTTAATACCTTCTTTGCTAATAGCGCCATGCAACCAATACCAGATTGCCCAAGGCTTTGCCGAAGCAGGTGGATTACTGAAACGGGTGAACACATCTTGTTGCTGTGCTTGTGATAAATGCACCGATAGCAACAGCAGCGTTAGTAAAGCCATATTTTTTAGTCCTTGCATTTTTGTGCTAAATATTTTATGATGCGTTACTTATTTTTTTGTTATCAGCTTTAGTAATACTAATCAGCTTCGTTGCGTCGCACTCTTGTACGTCCGGTAATTCTATTCAGCATTATGTTAATAGTCCTGCTTACTCGTAGTCCGTCATGCCGACAGTAGGAGGCATCTCCTGCTTCCGTTAGATGCAATTCAAATAAGGAGACCTCTCCTTCGTCGAGGTGACGAAAACTCCGTCTGTCATGGTTTGTATCTCACAAACAATGTTTACTTTCTTTCGGTTCGTGAGACACGAACCGAGGCTACGCACATCACGATGATGCACAAAGAACGGAACGATGAACGGAGCGTCGCAAGTAAAGTTCAATCAGGGAACTGCAGTTGAAAAAAAACTTATTTAAACTGCACTTTACTTTTGCCTTTATCCACCGAAGTTGCAACTGCAATACCACGATTATCTTTTTTATCAACCGCACAATAGTAATGATACACCACGCCTTTATGTTTTACCACAAAACTTTTATGCGCATATTTTGCATCGTACGGCTCGCTGGATTTAATCAAATCATCACCGGTCCAATCAGTCCAGTTTACCAAATCGTAACTTACCGCAAAGCGATTGAAAGTTTCATTTTTTCTATCTTCCCAAAAAGCACCAAAGTAAAACATTACCCATAGGTTGCCCATTTTTTGTATCACACCATCGCCGGTTATTCCAATTTTATGATGCACTACCGGATCGGCACCAATGCGTTCCCATTTTAACATATCATGCGAACCGGCCATGCCAATACGCTCGAACCAACGCCACTTGGGTGTATTGTTACTGCTATCGCCATTGGCATTGTAATACATTACAAAGGGATAACCCGTTGTTTTTGCTTTATCCCAAATAACGGAACTCTTGAATAGTTTTTTATTTTCCCACCAACGTGTGTCGGGATCATTATGCGTTAACACGGGTTTATCTACTCTTTCAAACTCGTTGGGTTTGGTAATTTTTTTTGATGAATGTGCAATGCCAATTGCGAGAGGCCCGGCTTCGTAACCACGATCTTTACCACCAAAATAAGAGAGCCAGTTTTTTTTGTTGTACTGTTGCCATTTGTAAGAGCCGCCCCATTCATAATCCTGCAAAGCAATATAACCAGCTTGCTGATGACCATCCCAACGGGTGCTATCGGTAAAACTCATGATGCGACCAAGTGTTGTCCAGTCCAATAAATTTTTACTGCGTGACAACCATGTTTCATAACCACGACCATCAAACACGACATAGGTCATGTACCAATATTTTCCTTGCTTGTAAACGGAGGGACAATCTATTTTTTTATCGGTTGCATCAGGCACAACTACCAAACCATATTTGTGTGGTGTTTTAACTTCGTTGTACACCTGTAGCATTTCGGCTTGTGACACTTGTTTTTGTGCCGTTACCGTTAATGCAAACTGTACTGCTACTAATATTGTAATTATTTGCTTCATTATTATTTTACAAATTTAACGCCTGTTGCCGGATTTGATTTTTTTGAATTAAATGGCAAAAGGTAAAATGCATATTGATAATTGGCTGCCGGTATCTGGTATTTTTCTAACGGTGCTGCAACAGGGCTCCAGCTATCGTTACCGCCTACTCCCATTTGCACTAAATCAACATTTACCGTTACATAACCGGCTTGTTGTAATTTATTGGTATGTTTAGCCGTTTGAATATTATCCTGCGTGTAAGGCCAGGCACTCATACTTAATAAACTATCGGCCACAATTAATAAACCATCACTTGTTTTAGTATCACTTAAATGCATCCAACGTACATCGGTTCTATTGCCATTTTCCTGCGGCACAGCATAGGGTTCCATAAAATCGTAAATATTCATTTTATAAACACCTACATCAAAACCATGCACTCTGTCAATATAATTTTCCAATGGGCCTTTACCAAACCATTCAATAGTTTGATATGAATTGTTAATACCACCTTGCATACCCACTTTAGGAATATTAGGCAAGCCCGGTTTTACGGTCAACGCATAATCAACTTTTATGGCACCGTTATTAGCAATTGTATAAATTACCTGCACTGTTGCACTATCATTAATGAGGGAATAGTTAGATACAATGGCCGGTTCTCCATTTTTATTTACAGCTTTTACCACACTGCTTACTTTTATATCAGCATCGTACCATTGTTTCAATGTACGGTTAGGTTTCCAGCCACGTTTATCATTATCCGTTAACGGACGAGTAAAATGCGGAATAAAAGGTTGAGCCAATTGCTCCTTGCCTTTATAGATATAAGAATACAGACCACCCGTGCCGCTACGTTTTACTTTGATGGCAAAATCTTTACCCTGTACTTGTATATCATCGGCGGTTTCTTTAAAATCTAATTTCGTACCGGCTGTGTGTTGTTGTTTATTGTTAGTCGCCGTTTTTATTACTAACTGGTCAGAAGCAATCACAAAACCTTTAGTGGCCCATTCATTTGCCTGGGGTAATGTAAACTGAATATCCGCATGGTATTCGGCATTTGCTTTTAAGCGAGGCAAGTAAGCCGCAATATCTAGGTTTGTAGTGGCGCCTGCTTCCAAATTTATAACCGGCAATGTTTTTTGCGATACTACTTTTCCATCTTCTTTAATAAATAAAACAGGAATAAAAGCATTGGCATTTTGTACCGCACTTCTGTTATACACTTTTACTAAATATTTAGACGCATCAGCCCAGGTACATTCAATAGGCTGAAACACTCTTTTACATTCGTACATGGCTGCTTTGGGGCGACCATCAGAAGCAACAATACCTTTAATGGTAAAGTTGTCAAAATACTTTTCGCCAAAATCGCCACCATAAGCGTAAAACTCAACGCCGTTTTCATCTTTCTTCAACAAGCCTTGATCTTTAAACTCCCAGATGCCGCCGCCAATGACACGAGGTAAACTACGCCACTGATCCCATAAATCTTTTATATTACCTGCGCTATTGCCCATTGCATGTGCATACTCACAAAAGAAGATAGGTCGTTTATCGCCGTTAGGCTGATTTACCAACAGAGGTGCGGTGTACAAAGCCGGATACATACGACTTACCACATCAACATAATATTGGTCCAATGAATTTTGAATACGATGCGAATGATCATTTGATTTTAAATAACGAGGGTCAGACGGGTCAATATATCCCGGGGATTTTCTATCACCTACTGCAGGTTCGTAATGTAAAGGGCGGGTGATGTCAAAGTCTTTTATCCAGGCAGCCATCGCTGCATGGTTAGGACCGCTACCTGCTTCGTTACCCAAACTCCACATAATAATGGAAGGATGATTTTTATCCCTCAACACCATACGACTGGCTCTTTCTACATAAGCACCGGCCCATGCTGCATCGTGACTTAACTTTCCACCTAATCCATGTGTTTCTAAATTGGCTTCATCAATTGCCATAATACCATACTCATCACATAAATCCAATAAGTACGGATCGGATGGGTAATGACTTAAACGAACCGTATTAAAATTAAACTGCTTGATGGTTTTAATATCCTGCAAAATATCTTCTCTGCTTAATGCTTTACCTTTTGTTGGGTGATGATCGGGACGATTAACGCCATACAAATAAGTGAGTTTACCATTAATCAACAGCTTGCTATTTTCCTTACTAAACTCAATAGAACGGAAACCAACTTTTGTAGTTTTGGCTTCCACCAATTTACCGGTACTGTCGAATAAAGTAATGACCAGTTTGTATAAATAAGGTTCTTCGCTACTCCATTTTTTAGGATTAGTAATGTTTGTTTCTAACAAGCCAAATTTCACCTGGTCTAAACGTGGGTGAATTTCATTAATAATTTCATCGGCAGCTCTGCTTAATTCTTTTGTAAGCACTGGTTTATTATCCACATCATACAACTGTGCTTTTACCGTATAACCGTTTAGCGGAACACCGGTTAAGTTTTCAATGCGTGGTCTTATGCTTAACAAAGCATCTTTATACTGTGCATCCAGTTTTGTTTGGTAATAAAAATCGGCTATACGCATTGTTGGCTCGGCCATTAAATACACTTCACGATGTATTCCGCTTAAACGCCACTGATCCTGGTCTTCTAAGAAGCTACCATCGCTCCAACGAATAACCCAAACCGAAATTACATTTTCACCATCCTGTAAATAAGGCGTAATATTAAATTCCGATGATAAAAAACTATCCTCAGCATAACCGGCAAACTTTCCATTAATCCATAATTTATAGGCAGAACTTACGCCACCAAAATGCAAAGTAATATTCATGCCTTTCCAATTGGCAGGCACGGTAAATGAACGCTGGTAACAACCTACACCATTATAATCTTTGGGTACATATGGCGGGTTTACCGGCCTGAAAGGATATACTGCACTTTTATAAATCGGTTTATCATAACCCTGCATTTCCCAATTAGAAGGAACGGGTATTTTCTTCCAGCCACTTACTTTGCTTTTATAAAAATCTTTCGGCTCATCGCCGGGTTTTAATGCAAAAGAAAAATCCCAATCGCCATTTAACGATACATAACGATTACTTTGTTCTCTTGTTTTATGCAACGCATCCTCCACCGAAGCAAAGGAATAAGCCGTTGCCCGGGATTGCTCCCGATTAATGCCACTCACATAAGGATCTTCATACGGTTCTCTATCAAACACACGAGGGGCAACCGGTACCGCAGCCGGTGTTTTATCTACCAATTGTGCATTGCTCTCTGTAGCAATAAAACTCAACAATAACAACGCACTAAAAAATTTCAACTTACTCATCCAATTCGTTTTTTAATTTATCGCATTAAAGGCATCCAAACCGTCATATCCGTTTTACCTCTGTTAGCCCAGGCATAATATGGAATCAATTTTATGTTCACCGCTTGCAGGTTGGTGTTAACTGTTTTATACAACTGTCCATTCCAATTATTCTGTTGCAACAATTTTGCCTGTCCGGTTAAAGCCATCACATTACCACCATCAATCTTCATAGCTTGTTGTTGTAATTTTATATTGGCAGGAATGGCAACATCAAAAATACTTTGCCCCGGCAAATCGGTACTTTCTAAACAATAAACCATCGGGCCTTTTTTAACCGTTACCTGATTACGTGTTTCTTCTACCAATGGGTTCGATTCTAACAAAGTAGCCGGCATATCCAAACTCAACTCAATTTTATCACTCGCCTTCCATTTTTGTTGCAATTGTGCATAGCCATTTTCAACGGATGTTTTTACAAGCTTGCCATTTACTTTAATGCTATAATTATTACACCATCCGGGAATACGTAAATAAACCGACAATGCAGTTGCAGGCGCTTCTTTTACCAGCAAACTAATATTTCCATTCCATGGGTAAGTAGTGGTTTGCTCCAGTTTTATTTTACTGCCGCCTTGTAATGTGGTTGATAAACTATTGCCACCATACAAATGCAGGTACAAACTATTTTTACCAGTTGTGTACATGTAATTATTTACCTGCGCAATGGTACGCACCACATTAGGCGGGCAACAATTACTTTTACTAATGTAGGGAATACGACCACCCTCCCAACGTAAATGATACGGATAGTTTTGCGTAGCCGCCAATGGATTGGTATAAAAATAATTTTCGCCATTCATACTCACACCACTTAACACACTATTGTATAAAGCCAGCTCAACAATATCCGCATACTTTGCATCGCCGGTTACTTGTAACATACGCCAGTTCCATAGCACATTACCAATATTTGCACAGGTTTCGTTATGTGCACTAAAGTTGGGCAACTGAAAATCACGGCCATAAGACTGATGTACTTTTTGCACCGTATCCGGCTTGTACGAAGTACCATCTACCGATACACCATCATACAATGCGCCACAACCACCCGTTACATACATCTTAGTGTTCATCACATTATCCCACAAATTCAAGGTAGTCTTCCACAAACTTTCATCACCGGTTTCTGCATACACATCCGCAACACCCGCTAACAAATAATTCGCTCTAACCGCATGGCCAATTATTTTTTTCATATCACGGAAAGGCGCTCTGTCGCTATTATCATCGGTGCCTTCCACTGTACCACGTATATCAATTAACTTATTTACCAGTGTTAAATATTTTTGCTCACGAGTGGTGCGATATAATTCTACCAAGCCCATGTAGTGCGACGGACAAATAGCATTACGAGCCTGCTCCGGTGTAGCTGTATTATAAAATCCAATTAAAAAATCAGCTGCTTTTTTTGCTATGTTTAATAAAGATGTTTTACCTGTAGCTCTGTAATGCACTGCACCGGCCGTCATTAAATGTCCAAAATTATACGCCTCAAAACTTAGTATATCATCAAACATTTTATCCTTGCCGGTTTTCTTTTGTTCAATGATGCTTTTTGTATAAATATATCCATCAGACTTTTGTGCCTTGCCAATTACATCAATCGCCTCATCCATCCACCCTTCCAGTTTTTTATCTTTTGTAATGGCATACATCGATGCTACTGCTTCCAATGTTTTATAAAAATCACCATCATGAAAAGATGGCCCACGAAAACGACCTGTATCTAAACCCGCAGCTACCCTAAAATTCTGGAAAGAGTAACACATCGTTTTACTCGTGTATGTCTCCCACAATTGCGGTAACATTACTTCTTTGCAGGTTTCAAATCTTTCGGCCCAAAAACCTTTTGTCCATTGCACATCACTCAAGCCCACCGAATTCATTTTTGCCTTTGCACTCTGCGATGTATTCAGCAAACCGTTTTGCGCCATGGTTTGTAACGATAACAACAAGCCTGTTATTACCAAAGTCTTTCGCACTATTCCTGTTTTATTTATTAGTTCTCGCACCATCTCATTTTTTTTATGTTATCAAAACCCCAAACCCCTAAAGGGGCTTTAGAGCAAGATTATCTACGTTTTATTTTTGTTACCATCGTCCCTCCCTTGATTGGGCTTTCGTTGCGTCGCACTCTTGTACGTCCAGTAATTCTATTGGGCAATTTGCAATAATCCGTATTTTAATCGGAGTGTACTATTTCTATTCAGCATTTGAAAATACGTCTCATTTTTATTGAGGTTAATACTCCCTCTCCTTCATGAGAGGGCTGGGGTGAGGTCCCTCATTATCAAATTTCCAAATCATCAAATTTTCAAATTTCCCTCAGAGCTTATACTTTACTGTATAGGTTTTTCCTTTCTCAATAGTTAACTCGTAATTACCATTTCCCTTATCCACAACAATCCCTTCTTTACAAACTGGTTTTGATTTACTGTTAAATTTTAATACGCCTGTGCCAGCCGCACCTGTTACTTTAATCTGTTTAGTAGTTACTGCTAATTCAATATTACCATCGGGTGTAGGTACTTTACCTTCCATCCATTGTAAGCCGCCAAGCTGTGGCGCAATTTCATACTGGCTATAACCGGGTTGTAATGGTTTTACACCTAAATAATATTTACCTAACAAGTATAAAGGGCTTGCTCCCCAAGAGTGACAAAGACTTTTACCAAATTCACGGCCATACATGGCATAATGTTCAGCATCGCTTTTATCGGGGTTATACTCTTCCCAAAAACTGGTAGCACCTAGTTTTAACATGCCGCCCCAATAATCTTTCATTTCTTTTAGTACATAAGTTTGTTCGCCCATGGCGCATAAAGCTTCTAACTCGTAAAAACGCATATAAGGTGTTGTAATCTTTTGTACAGCATTATTTAATAACACTGATTTTTTAACCGCTTGTTTTTGTTCTTCAGTAAAATAATCAAAGAATATGGAGAACATGTTTGCATAGCGGGTTACATTATCCGTTTGCTGTCCGTTAATGCGGCTATGTACCAGTGCTTGTTTGCTTTGGTTCCAATAATAATCAAAAAACTTTTTCTTTAATGTTTCGGCTTCTTTTTTGTAACGGGCAGCACCTTCTTTATCATTTGCTAAATCGGCACAAATAGCCATTGTTTCTAAACTACGGCATAATAACAATTGCTCAAAACTTACGGCACCGGCTTTACTTAACCCAGTTGCCCAGTCAATAAATACCCAATCGCCGGGCAAGCCTTCCATTAAACCTTCTTTATTTCTACGGCCTAAACAATACTCCATTAATGATTGCATACGATCATAGTTTTGGGCTATAAAACTTTTATCACCGCTGTACAAGTAATAATCGTATATACCCAAAAACCAATAAAAAGTATAATCCATAATGGTATTAATATGCCCCGTAACAGGATCTTTACCACGCAAGGCATACATGGTACGTTTTACGGTTTCATTATCATTGGTCAGGTAATAGTTCATTAAATAACTCTGGTAAGCATCGCCACTCCAAACCCAGCGGTCACGTTTAATACCATCAATAAAAAACTCACGGGTAGTTAAGTGTAAAGTGTATTTCGATACATCGTAAATGCGATTCAATTCTTCATCCGAACTTTTAAAACTTCCTTTATCACTTATGTCTGCATACTCATACAAATTTGAAACAGAATCAACGGTTATACCCGCATCATACATAAGATTTACAAAACGAAATGCCTTGGATACCGTAAGCACTGTATCTTTTTTATTATTAGCCGCTATGGTTAATCTGTCAAAAGTTTCTGCATGATCTACAGAAAGTGCCTCCTCTTTTGATTCGCCGTAATAAGCAATTAATTTACCGTTGCCCTTAACGCCATGTAGTTTTAAAAAACCAAATGTTTCTTTTCCAAAATCGGCTACTAATGCCTGTGGTTTTCTTTCAATTGTTAAAGCAGGCTCTGGTTTTACCGGCAATGCATAAGTAGAAGGTAATTTAGCGGGATCATTTAAATTACTGCTACCTGCATTTAACCATTTTGTTGCGGAGATATCGGATGTTTTACCTGTTTCATCAATCCATTCTTTATCTTCAAAAGTAACTAGCCAACTATTGTCGGACACAATGGTTTTGCCTTGCACAAAAATAGCCGGCACTTGTTGCTGGTTAAATACTTTAATGTTTATCTTATGTTTACCGGCTGGTACAGTTATCTTAGTAGGGCTACCTTCAAAAGCTTTGCCATCAATTTTTACATTGTATTCACCTTCCACATACAGACTAACCTCTTCCGGTTGTGAAAGATTAAACACTTTATGAAAATCCATTAATACATAATGATTATCAATTTTCCAGAACACCGGAAAAAACACACCACGTTCGGTACGGCGGTTTTGCATTTTATTAGACAATGATATTTCCCAATCGCCGGGATACCAGATCCAGGTGGCGGTTTGTGCCACTGTAGTTTGTACAAACCCTAACATTACCAAACCAAGTATAGCAGGTTTTACCAATTTAGTAAGCGACTGTGCACCATTGCTGAATAGAATTACTGAACGTTGAAGAGTGCGACGCAACAGACGTTGATAGTAGTAATGCAGCTTGTTAACAAAAAAAATATTCATGCAATTAATGTGTTTTAAAAAATGATGTACAATAAAACAATAACCAGCCCCAATGCAGCAAATAACCATTTTACTTGTTTGTCGGTTTTGGGTAATGGATTAGTTTCAATAGCAGCGGTTACTTTGTTTTTATCGAAGATTGAAATAAGAATTGTTGCTACTGATAATAAGGCGAATAAATAAAACGATATGAGGAAATAATGTGGCCACCAGGTGTTGGTACCGGTTTCGTGATTGGGTGGCAAAATCCACAGATTTAATGCGCCAACAAAAAGACTAACTGCGGAACCAAAAGATAAAATAATATTTACGGCCAGCTTGGTGGTACGTTTCCAAAAAACACTGAACAAAAATGTTACGGCCAACGGTGGTGCTAAATAACCGAGTATGGATTGAAAAATATCGAAAAGGGTTTTGCCTTTTACATTATCCAACGCAATGGCCATTAATACTGCCAATATGCAACCCGCAATAACCACCATACGACCAACATTTATTTGTTGCTTTACTGTTGCTGATGGATTAATATTGTTTACATAAATATCTTTTGTAAATACGGTACTTAATGCGTTAAGCGAAGAACCGATAGTAGCCACCAACACAGCGATAAGCACACAGATTACTAAGCCATTCATACCAGCAGGAAATAAATTAGCTACCATGGTCATATAGGCTAATTTATCATCCCCAATATTTGGATACAATACATAACAAATAATACCGGGCAATATAAACATGGGCAAGGCCAATACTTTAAGCCAGCCAATAAAGTTTACACCTAACTGCCCTTGCTTTAAATTTTTTGCACCTAATACACTTTGCACCATACTCTGATCGGTACAGAAAAATGCAATTGCCGAAACAGGGTAACCTAATAAAATAGCATGCCATGGATAACCGGGATCGGAAGCGGGACGTACCAAACTCCAGAAATGATCCGGCGTTTGATTAACCAATGCTTGTATGCCACCCACTTTTTCTAAGCCTAAATATGTAAGCGTTAGTGAAACAATGATTAATAATATCATTTGAAAAACATTCACTTTGGCAATGGCTTTTAAACCGCCTATATAAGTGAAGAATCCTGAAAAAATAACGAGTGCAATAGTTGACTGCCACATGGGTATGCCTAAAATTTGTCGCACCAAAATACCACCACTAAACAACCCTAAAGAAAGCCAGCTAATTAAAATTTTTATCAACGCATAACCAGCCAGAATATCCTGTGTACTTTTTCCGTAACGTTTACCCATAAACTCGGGCATGGTACTTACTTTACTGGCAATATAACGTGGCGCAAACACCATGGCCAACAATAACAAAAACACAAAAGCATACCACTCAAAATTACCACCTACTACACCGGCCGTATAACCAATGCTGGCAAATGCCAATAACGATGAAGGGCCTACATTAGTACCCCACATATTAAACCCTATGTTATACCAGTTGAGTGATTTGTTGGCCAAAAAAAGTGTTTCTTCTTTTTTACGCTGCCTTACACTTACAAAATAACCAATAGCCAACAGTATGACTAAGTAGATGGCTACTATAGCAAAATCGAGGGTTGTTAGTTTGTCGTAGATTGTGTTCACTGTTTATTTTTTGTAACAGGCTTTGCCTGTTTGTGTACAATGGGTTTTACCCATTGTTAGTAACATTCAACTCCTACGGAGTTTGTTTAAGTTTATACTTTATACTGGTTAACTCACTTTCCCTATCCTTACTAAAAATCAACTCCTACGGAGTTGTTAAAGCCCATACTCCGCTAATACATCACTCACTTTTACCGGTTGTTTTGTTTGCAGGCTTTTATCCATTGCTTGTAATAAAGCAACAGTACCAATACCTTCCTGCATATTGGGATAGGCTGTAAAATCTTGCGTAATGGAGTTGGCAAAATATTCCAGGTAGTTTTGATATTCACCTGCATGATGGCTTTGCCCTTCGAAACGGAAAAAATGTTTTAGTTTTTCATCGCCCCAGGTAATGATACGTTCTTCACCGGTTTTATCGGTTACGGCATAACGTAGTTCATGGTAATCTGCCTGGCTTGCGCCTTCGGTGCCACGTAAAATACAGCTCATACCACTTTCTCTTTGTGTAGGTTGTACAGGGCCGGTGTACGCACCGCTTACTCGGGCAATACGACCATCTTTTGCACGAAAAATAAAGTGCATGGTGTCTTCGTTTTTTAAACCGGCTGTTTTACCGTTACTGCTTATCATACCATAACCCATTACTTCTTCTACATCGGGCATATACCAGCGTATAAAATCAACGGGGTGACTTAACCCTCCATACAACCATTTAAAAGAATTTTCTAAGGCCCATTTTTTTTCTAAAAACCAGCGGTGATCGGCATTGTAATGACTTTCAATAGTAATTAACTCACCAATAACACCAGCTTCAAAATCGGCACGTTGTTTTTTGTAAGGCTCAAAAAAACGAGAGCTTTGTCCTACAAAAACTTTTTTACCGGTTTTAGCTTGTAAGTCTAATAACTCTTTTGCATCGGCCAGGTTATCGATAAACGGTTTGGTACATACCACATGTTTGTCGTGCAACAAAGCTTGTTTTATATGTGTGGCGTGTAAATGATCGGGTGTGTAAATAGCAATAATATCTATTTCTTTATCATTCAACAGGTCATTATAATCCTGTGTGTAGTTACTAAAGCCAAATTCTGCCTCTCGTTTTTTACACACTTCTACATTACTATCGCAAGCTAATTTTAAGTTTAAAATTTTGCTTTGCAATACAGCCGACATGGTACTACGACCTTCGCCTAATCCTAATATGCCTACGTTTAACATTTCTCGTTAATTGTTATTGGTTATTTGTTATTAGTATTTATAATTTCTTTAGCTCCACCCACACTTCGCCTTTTGTTGTTCCTTGTATACCTTCCTGATATTGGCTCATTAACTTATTCCACTCATGTACCCGGGGATTATTCTCTGTTGTTTTAGGATCCAGCTCGGCCAATGTTTTACCCTTTGACACACTGATGATTAACATTAACTGCCTGTCATGTTTAAATAATAACAACTGCTGAAAACCGGCGTTACAAAAACCCTTTGCTACTTCGGGCCATTTTTCAAATTGTGTAGCGTGATAGTTTAAATATTCTTTTTGCTTTTTTTCATCAGCCACCAAATTGGTTGTTATAATAAAATGATCCCATTCTTTAACCACAGTTTTGTCAGGGCAATGTTGTTTTTTATTGTATTGGTAAAATAAATCGTAGTATGATTTTACCGTAGTGCCCGGAAAGTTTTTTTGTATTCTACCTTCCATTACACCCACATCTGGCATATTGGCAAATACCACTACTCTGTTTTTCCATTGGTAAACGGCACTGCTATCCAACTCATATTTATGCAGGAGTGTTTTTAATTTTTGTATAGTAAATACGCTGTCGTTCTCTACAATAATTTCAATTACTTCTTTATGTTCTTCGTTAATAGCATAATTTTTATCGTAACCTTTTGCATACTGTAACAAACTTTTATTTAACAAGCCTGCATTTTGTTGTATGGTTTGCGACACTTGCGGGCCATTATTTTGCCATACATTACCCGGCCCATTATTATTTTGTAAATATTTTGCACTCGGGCTGTAATTGTTTTTCACGGTTATATACGATGAACCTTCATCGGTATATAAATAAAACCAATGCGATTGTAAATGTGCATAGGGCGCTTTGTAAACGCTGTCAATATAATTTTCTTCAATAACCGATCCCGGTTGTGCACTTAAGGTGTACACACCGGCACAATCGTAATTATGTTTGCCATATAACACAATCCGGTTTGCTTTTACTGTATTGTTCTCCATCATATTCTCGTTCGGGTTCCAGCCCCAACCCATACTAATACCAGTGTACGATGTGTTTTCAATATGGTTATTTGCTATCACAGAGTTGCGTGTGTAACCTAATGCAATCGCCGCACAGCTCCAGTCTTCATTGGCTACATCAGTAATCAGGTTATTGGTAACAGAAAGTTTGTTGCAATAAACTGTTGAGTCTTTTGGAAAGTAAGTAGTATGAATCTCTTGCGAAGCCTCTGTAAACACACCACCCACAATAGCTGTTCCGCCAATGTTTTTAAATACATTGCCGGTAATAGTATTATCATAAACGGCTTTATTATAATCCAATGCCGTGCTGGCCATTTGTGTAAACATGCAATTTTCAAAATTGGTATTAGCTGCATAATTTATATGTACCGCAGCAGCTGGTCTGCCAATCCAGGCCTGATTATCCAATTGTGGTCTTTCGCTTGTACCTGCCGGTCTAAGTTTGTATGCTTCGGTCATAAACATACCTGCCTGATGCGGCACATGCCCTTGTTGCGAAGGCCGTTGCCAACCCGTATGTGCAAACTGCATATTTTTAAAATACACATGCTGCACTTGTTTGTCCGGCGTGCCATTTATATTTATCAATGTTTCTGTAAAAGGCGCAACCACTTTTGCATTGCTCATTTGCTCACCGTGCAGCGGCCAATAGTATAACTTTTTTGTATCCGCATCTAAATACCATTCACCCGGTTCATCTAAAAACTCAATGGCGTTTGTTAAGTTAAAGGCCGAGTTACCGGTATGTTTGTTTATCCATGGTGCAGGCCAGGGATGTTCATTTTGTATTTTACTTTCAGGTTCGTGAAAATAAATATTTGCGGTGTCCTTATTATACTTCACCTGTTTTATGCGCAACATAGCAATGGCCCACCATTGGTGTATAAACAATTCTGTTGCCGATGTTTTATTTAAAGGCAATTGTTTTGGCAATAAAATTTTACAACTGGCATCTGTTTTATTCCATGCCAATATGCGGCCCATGGTGTTGCCATTAAAATATTTTGCCTTGGTAGCTTTGTTGTTATTTATCCATAATTGGCGGAACAAAAATGGCAAACCGTTAACCTGCGGTGCATCTGCAACCCATACCTGTTTGTGTGCTGTAGCTTGTAATCCTTTAACAGGTTGTACTAATTTTTTCCATCCGGTAATATTTACACCACCACTTAGTAAAGTTTGTTGTGTTTCGCTGCCGGTTATTATTAACGGACTCTCCTCTGTACCTGCATCTTCGGGATAAATATTAATGGTTTCGTAAACGCTATAAACACCTTGTTGTAGTTTAATGGTAATGCCATTTTTTATACCGGCATCTTGCAATCGGCGTAACTCTCTTGCTTTTTTTATAGCGGCTTGTAAAGTTTGTAAAGGTTTGTTTATTGTTCCGTCGTTTGCATCGTTACCCGTTGGCGATACGTAAATATCTGTTGCCCGTAACGAACCGGCAAATAGTAAAATAAGCACAAACAGGCAGAAGGGCAATCGTTTCATTATTACAAGTATTAATCCTGTGCCAAACACTTAAACGGCAAACAATTAGAAACTTAAATGTAGCCCCCTTAACCGGGTTGAAAAATGTATGTATTAGTTATAATGATGGAATATTTTACTATTAACACCTTGCGTTAAACTGTTGTTTTTATTATGCGGGCCCCGTGTTGGAAAACTGCGGCCGCAAGCACCTGAAAACAACTAATTATCTACGGCCTTGTTTACCACAGGGCCGGGCTTTACGCTATTACTCCTCGCCGCTGCGCTGCAAAACCCACGCACTGGCTGCGGGGTAACCGCTGCAATCCCTGCCCGAGCGTAATACAACGCCAAATAATAACAAAAGAACAATTTGAAAATTTGATGATTTGAAAATGTGCTAATGAGGTTTTCTAATAAATAAGACACTTACACTACATGTTCAGCCTTGAGACTGTTTAATTTTTTATACTATAGTTTTACCCGCAGATTACTCAAATGTAAATCTGCGCATCAAATCAGCGCTGCCTGAGGGTAAAAAATGATAGAAAAAAAATGGGGAAACTTAAACAGCTTCTTTCTTGTACAATATTAACGTTCGACCCCTTCGGGGTCGTAAACCCTTTTGTTACTTCTCTTCTATAAACATTCCATCCCTTTGGGATGGAAAACCATAACTATTTTGTAGCTGTGATTAATTTTGCTTTTAATTGTTTTCGATACTGAAGGTATCGCATGTTTATAACAGCAACCACAATGATGAACACGACTCCGTAGGAGTAGAATGTGATTTTTAGAAACTAAGATATAAGATCGTAAAAATTTATAAGGGAAAAGTTAGCACATAATAGGATGACTCAGGATATAATTCTAACAATGTGATTAATTTCAGAAGTAACCCGATTAAGATACGGAGTATTGCTAATTGCCTAATAGAATTGTTACAGTTGAACGGAGCGTCGCAAGGGACGATCAATCAGGGCTATACAGTCGGTAACCTAATTATTACTTTACTATAAATTAGCGATTAGTTAAATTGTAGGAGTGTAAATAATTTACATGAAAAAACCGGGGTAGAAACCCCGGTCGATTTGTTAAAATTGCCATACTAAAAAGCTAAATATTGTTTATATCAATACGATGATATCTTGTTTTATTTAATTCATTATGCGTTACAAACTGTTTAACGCAATCGTTGCCGGATAATGATAAAAAAATATAAAACTTCTTTTATCCTTGTTTTTTTAATTGCCGATTAAGCGAATGTAAATTGGTAAAATGTATGCCAGTTGATGGACAATGAAAGAAAATGGCAGCTATGCAAAAAACCAAAATGCGTTACAGCTAATCGTTAGTTAAAACAGTATTTTTTTGCAGTTATATACCGTTGTTTAAACTATGCAGTAAAATTAAACTTCATCAAAAAGCTATTCAATGTAATTATCTACTATAATGATGTCATATTTTACTATTTAGCCACAAAAGTATAGTACGCTTTTTTTCGTAGCAACCGTTAGCAATCACGCAATCGGTTACAATATTACTACGGTGCGCTACATTAGTTTTAGCACTTTTTTACTACGTACTATACTTTTTGTTTTTTTGTTCAGCCAATAATATTGAGGTAGCATTATTAAACAACAGCTTTTCTGTCGCCGGTTATTATCCAGTTAATATCGGCGTTAATCATTTTCTCAATTAAAGGATAGCCACCATTAGGTTGTGCATGTGCAAACTCCCGTTCCTGTTGTGTAATGGGTTGTGCCCAGTAGATATTTACTTTATCACCGCCCATTACCAAGGCAGGTAATTCAGGACCATTGTATAAAGCGGAGGAAAGAATTAAACTTTCGAAAGGAGGTTTTACAGCATTTGAACTAATGGTATGCCCTTCGCCTAACCAACTTATTTTACGCCAAGGCATGCCGGCTATACCTGCAATGCCTTGTGCCAGTTCCATGGCATAAGCATCTCCTAATGATTGATCAATGGCAATGCCTAATTCCATCCTGCGATAAGCACTTGCATTGTCGCCGTATAAAAAATCAACCCAGGGCATGGGCCGTTGTGATATACCTATTGAAAGAAACAAATAAACATCCTGGTATTTAAAGGAAGCTAATGCCATTGGCGGCCATTTGCCTCCATCAATAGCAAAATACTGGTGGTGCGGACCAAAAACTTTTTCGTAACTGTTTAAAATATAATCTTGTGTTGCAGGCCAGGGTGTACTATCCTCTGTCCATTGCTCTACATATTCTGTCGCTTTATAGGTTTGTTCAATTAATATATTATCAGTACTTAAAGGAAAAAGATTATTGGTTTCGGCAATACAATCTTTAGCGTATGTTACCGGGTTTTCCATATACAAACTCCAACCCGGAATAATGGCAATCACTTCTTCATCATATAATAAAGATGCCCCGTCTTCGGCTTCAAACCAAACCAGGGCCATTCTTTCTTCTTCCATTGGTGCAGCACCATCGGGATGAGCACAATGCACGGCAGGTAGTAAAGGTGGCTGCCCCTCCTGCATAGCTTCATAATCAAACTCAGCAGGTGCTGCTGTTAAGTTACGTATCCAACTGCTACGCATGGGATATTGTTCCGCTAAATCAGGATGTGGCTGAATGTATAAATAAACAGTACTATCAGTTTGTTCAACAATGGCACGTAGCGTACCGGAAGGGTTTACAGAATCTAAAAGAATTGTTGGCTCCATAATTAACGGGTTGTGTTTTATTGTAGGTTATGAATAAATATTAAACGAATCTAATTTCAAATATAATAGATAATTGACTGTTTAAAATTGAGCTTGTTTTATGATTATATGAAGTTGCAAAAAAGATGCCCAATGAACAGAAAGATGAAAGGATTTCTTCGACAAGCTCAGGATAAACTGCAACGGAGATGCCCAGAGATATGCAGCCGGTATAAAAAATAACCAAAAAACTGATTAGCTTATTTGATAGTGTTCTTTTTAATATCGCGACGGGATAATAACAGACCAATTAATACTAACACAACACCAATAATGGTGTAAATACCCAGTGGCTCTTTTAATAACCAGGAAGCATAGGCAAAACCAAAAAGCGGGCAAAGAAATAACCAGAGACCGGCACGGACTGCATCGGTTTTTAATAACCATAACCAAAGTTGTACCGCAGCAACAGATACAGGTATAGCCAGCCACGAAACACTTAGCCAAAATGATTGGTTGAAATTATTTAACTGTGGCTGATAAAAAAACAAGGTGATGGGTAGTAAAAATATACCGCCGAATAAAGTCTGCCAACCATTGATGGTAAACAGGTGTAAACCACTCCAGTTTTTAGCGGCAAAATAAATAGCCGCAACGGAGTAAGAGAGCATACTGACAAATAAAATAATAGGATTAGGTATTTCATTCTCATTTTATTTTCACCATTGAATATGGGCAAGGCTTGAATGCCAAAACACAACGTAAAAGATTGTGAAAGATCCATTCCCTTTGATTTCTTCTGTTAAAT
>PJTT01000374.1_pt1 | contig 40933 bp, 28 predicted proteins | sample 1512261 | NCBI WGS metagenome assembly PJTT01 (sample SAMN08177685, study PRJNA422409) | Soil metagenome, whole genome shotgun sequencing project. | isolation source: Soil (2) enriched on wood chips | place: USA: Madison | collected 2015-01-15
CAGGCCGGGGCGCGCGGGCCTTTTCCGCCCTTCACCCCCTTCGGCATCTGCCTTCCCCGGAACCGGGCTGTAAGCTTCGCTAGCCATCGCGTGCAGACAGAAGGCGCCGGAGCGGACCCTCGGGCGGGCGGGGGCCTATTGCAGGCAAGCCCCCGATAGGCGGGTTTACGTCCCCCGCCCTCCGTTCAAGCCCCGCCGGCCCGGCTCACGCCGCTCCAGGAGGCCCCGCTCGATCGCATCCCCTCGCACGCATCGGGCCGGATCCTAGCGCCCTCTCCCCGCGACGGGACGAGGTCCATTATGCGGCCGGTTTGGAAGGGGCGGATAGAAAACGCTGGGAATTTTCTAGGGCGTTGATTGGGTTGGGGTTTGTGCGGTGGAGGAGGGGGATTGGTCGTTTGACGAAACGTGCAATGTAAATATTGCTTGCAGCAGAATCGCCTCTAATCGAGATTGCGCTTCTACGATATTGCACACAACACGGCTGAGGTTACCAAGCGAGATGCTAACTGCGCTTGAGATTGAGAATTTCAAAACATGGGCGTCGGCTGATGTGGAGTTTGGCCGTATAACTGGGCTTTTCGGTACGAACTCATCTGGAAAATCAAGTATTATACAGTATTTACTTCTTCTTAAGCAGACTAAAGAGGCTACGGATCGTGCGATATCTTTTGATTTCAATGGTCAGTATGTGAATCTTGGTGGATACACTGACGTTGTGCGGGGGCATGATGACTCGGTGGATATAAAGTGGTCTCTAAAATTTGAATTGAATGAACCTTTATCAATAGTCGATCCATCGACAAAGCGCACTAAGGCCTTTGTTAGGTCGAGTAACATTGATGTTTCTGGCACTTCTGGAATGGGTTTGGCTGGCGTTTTTTCAAAAAGACTTTCGTATAAAGTCGGAGGTTTTCAAAGTTTTTCGCTCAATGCGAAAAAGGGAGAGTCTTCTTCTTTTGAGCTAAAGGCGTCTGGGGGAGATTTTAGATTTATAAGAACTCCTGGCCGGGCTTGGCAAATACCTGGTCCTATTAAGGGTTACGCGTTTCCAGATCAGGCTCGCACATATTTTCAAAATGCATCATTTCTTTCCGACTTGGAGTCGGTTTATGAAGCTCAGTTGGACAATATTTATTATTTAGGTCCTCTGAGGGAGTATCCTAAGAGGGATTATACTTGGGCTCGATCTCGTCCTCGCGACGTTGGTGTGCGTGGGGAGAAGGTCATAGATGCAATTCTGGCTGCCACCGCTGCGAATGAAGTTAGAAATCTGAAGCATAAGGCGAAGCTTAAAAGCTTTCAGGAAATGGTGGCCTATTGGCTGACGGAAATGGGTCTTATTAAAAGTTTCGAAGTATCGGAATTGGCGAAAGGGTCGAATTATTGGCAGGCGCACGTTGTAATTAAAGAGGGTGGGCCCAAAGCGCTTTTGACAGATGTGGGATTTGGGATATCGCAAGTTTTGCCGATTGTTACGTTGCTTTATTATGTACCGTCTGGGTCGACAGTTATACTAGAGCAGCCGGAAATTCATCTGCATCCTCTTGCGCAGGCTAATCTTGCAGATTTGATAATAAATGTCGCCGTTCACAGGAATGTTCAGGTGATATTTGAAAGTCATTCGGAGCATCTCCTGTTGAGGATGCAAAGGCGTATCGCTGAGGAGGCGATATCGTCAGATATGATAAAGATGTACTTTTGTGATGCCCCAAAAGGGGAGTCGAGTTTAAGTGATCTAGAGGTTGATGAGTACGGTCAGATTGAGAACTGGCCAGAGAATTTTATGGGTGATGCTTTTGGTGAAACAGTTGCGGCTGAAAAGGCGCGCCTAAAGCGGATGAGGGCGGGCTCTAAGTGAAATATGTCGTCGATACGAACGTTCCTATTGTCGCAAATGGCGGCAAAGATGTTAACGCATCGCCTTTATGTAGATTGAAGGCGATAGATTTTCTTGAAGCCATGATGGCGAAGGGGTGTCTAATACTCGACTCCGCGGGGGAGGTTGAGGCTGAGTATGGAAAGCATCTGAAATTCGGTCAGCCCGGGGTGGGAAATAGATTTATTCAGGCATTTTTTACAACAGCTATAAAGAGAATTCATAGAATTGACATAGATAAAGACAAGAATGGGGAATATGAAGATTTTCCAAAATCGAAAAAACTTTCTAAATTTGATAAAAGTGATCGAAAGTTTGTCGCATTAGGCATTAAGGCGGGTGAGGAAATAGCAAATGCGACGGATACAGATTGGTTGAATGATTTGGAGGCGTTGGAGGAGAGTGGGGTTAAAGTCCATTTCCTGTGTACTAAAGACACGGGTTGTTGGTTCGATAAGGGTTAATGCCCCCCTATCGCCGCCCCTTCCGAAACGCCTCCGCCTGCTCCGCCCTATGCTCCGCCCGCACGCGCTTGGGCGCTGACTTGTCCACCGCTTCCCCAGCCCCCGTCAGGATCTCGTTGGCGAATTCCAGGTCCAGCAGCTTCATGCGCTTGATCTCGTCGCGCAGGCGGGCGGCGGTTTCGAACTCCAGGTTGGCGGCGGCTTCGCGCATCTTGGCTTCGAGGTCGCGGAGGGCGGACTTGAAGTTGTCGCCGCTGAAGGGCTTCTCGCCGCCGGCGCCGTCGCTGACGCCCATGGGCACCAGGACGCGGTCGCCGCGCTCGTAGGGGCTGGCGAGGATGTCCTTGATGTCGCGCTTGACGCTCTCGGGCGTGATGCCGTGTTCGATGTTGTAGGCGTTCTGCTTGTCGCGGCGGCGGGAGGTCTCGGCCATGGCCCGCTCCATGCTGCCGGTGATCCGGTCGGCGTAGAGGATGACCTTGCCGTCGACGTTGCGGGCCGCGCGGCCGATGGTCTGCACCAGGGAGGTCTCCGAGCGCAGGAAGCCTTCCTTGTCGGCGTCGAGGATGGCGACCAGGCCGCATTCGGGGATGTCGAGGCCCTCGCGCAGCAGGTTGATGCCGACCAGCACGTCGAAATTGCCCAGGCGCAGGTCGCGGATGATCTCGATGCGCTCGAGGGTGTCGACGTCGCTGTGCATGTAGCGGACGCGGATGCCCTGTTCGTTGAGATATTCGGTCAGGTCCTCGGCCATCTTCTTGGTCAGGACGGTGACCAGGGTGCGGTAGCCCTTCTGGATGGTCTGGCGGATCTCGTCGACGACGTCGTCGACCTGGGAGGCGCCGTCCTTGGAGACCGGGCGCACCTCGACCGGCGGGTCGATCAGGCCGGTGGGGCGGATGACCTGCTCGGCGAAGACGCCGCCGGCCCGCTCCAGCTCCCAGTTGGCGGGGGTGGCCGAGACGTGCACCGACTGGGGACGCATGGCGTCCCATTCCTCGAACTTGAGGGGGCGGTTATCGAGGGCCGAGGGCAGGCGGAAGCCGAACTCGGCCAGGGTCCATTTGCGGTTGCGGTCGCCCTTGTACATGGCGCCGATCTGCGGAACCGTCTGGTGGCTCTCGTCGGTGAACAGCAGGGCGTTGTCGGGGATGTATTCGAAGAAGGTCGGCGGCGGCTCGCCGGGCTGGCGGCCCGACAGGTAGCGGCTGTAGTTCTCGATGCCGGCGCAGGAGCCGGTGGTCTCGATCATCTCCAGGTCGAAGGTGGTGCGCTGCTCCAGGCGCTGGGCCTCCAGCAGCTTGCCGTTGGCGGTCAGCCACTCCAGGCGCTCCTTCAGCTCCTTGCGGATCTCGATGATCGCCTGGCGCAGGGTGGGGCGCGGGGTGACGTGGTGGCTGTTGGCGTAGACCTTGATGGTCTCCAGCTCGGCGGTCTTCCTGCCGGTCAGGGTGTCGAACTCCGACAGGGCCTCGACCTCGTCGCCGAACAGGGTGACGCGCCAGGCGCGGTCCTCGTAGTGGGCGGGGAAGATCTCGATGGTGTCGCCGCGGCGGCGGAAGGTCCCGCGCTCGAAGGCGGCGTCGTTGCGCTTGTACTGCTGGGCCACCAGGTCGGCCATCAGCTGCTTTTCGTCGACCCGGTCGCCCACCGTCAGGGTGAAGGTCATGGCGGTGTAGGTCTCGACCGAGCCGATGCCGTAGATGCACGACACCGAGGCCACGACGATGACGTCGTCGCGCTCCAGGATCGCCCGCGTCGCCGAGTGGCGCATGCGGTCGATCTGCTCGTTGATGGAGCTGTCCTTCTCGATATAGGTGTCGGTGCGCGGGACGTAGGCTTCGGGCTGGTAGTAGTCGTAGTAGCTGACGAAGTACTCGACCGCGTTCTCCGGGAAGAAGGCCTTCATCTCGCTGTAGAGCTGGGCCGCCAGGGTCTTGTTGGGGGCCAGGATCAGCGCCGGACGCTGGGTGGCCTCGATGACCTTGGCCATGGTGAAGGTCTTGCCCGAGCCGGTGACGCCGAGCAGCACCTGGTCCTGGTCGTTGTTCTCGATGCCCTCGACCAGCTCCCTGATGGCGGTCGGCTGGTCGCCGGCCGGCTCGTAGGACGACACCAGCTTGAAGGTCTTGCCGCCTTCCGACTTCTCCGGCCGGGCCGGGCGGTGGGGCGTCCACAGCATCGGCATGCCTTCCGCCCCCATGGCCTCTGGGGAGGCGTCGAGCACGAAGGGCGTCGAGGCGTCGGAGACGCCGGGGTTCTGGCTGCTGGGCATGGGCCAAATCTAGGGGCGCGGAGGCCTCAAGGCCAGGGGTCCTGCTGACAGGCCCTGTCAGCAGGCTGGCGGCAGGTGGCGGGAGAGGCTCAGACGCCGCCGTCGTAGGGGCCGGCCAGGGGCAGTTCCAGCGTCCGGCCGTACTTGCGCAGGGTCGCCCGCACCTCGGGCCGGGCCAGCAGGGCGGCGCGCAGGGCGTTCAGCTCCTTCGAGCCCGGGCTGATCACCGGCGGCTGGCGGCCGGTGCGGAAGGCGTTGAGGGCTTCGCGGCGCATCTCCGGATCGTCCAGGCGTTCGACCATCAGGGCGGCGGCCTCGTCCTGGCGGCCCAGGCACAGCAGGGCGGTGGACAGGGCCGCGGCCTCCTGGCGGCGATCCTTGCGCAGGGCGGGCAGCTCGCGCTCGCCGGCCGCCTTGTCGCCCTGGTGGACGTTGGCGCAGGCCCGCAGCGCGCGCGCCCACTGCAGCCCGACGACGCGGGCGTTGGTCATGTCGGCTTCGGCCAGCACCTTCAGCGCCTGGGCGTCGCGGCCGGCGTCGACCAGCAGGCCGGCGCGGGCGAGGTGCTGGCTGATCCGGTCCTCGCCGACCGAGGCGACCATCTGGGCGTCGGCCGCGTCGGTCTGGCCCAGGTCGGCCAGGATCTGGGCGTAGCTGGTCAGCAGCCAGGGGCGCTGGTCGTCGAGATCGTCGAAGCGCTCGCCGCGGGCCAGGCGGGCGGCGTAGTCGGCGCCGAGGGCGCGCGCCTCCTCCCAGCGGCCGAGGGTGCGCAGTGTGTCGATGCGGTCGACGACGCGGTCGAGGCGGCCGGGCTCGCGGCGGGACTGCTCCTCGCCGCGGGCCAGCTGGGCCTCGACCAGCTTGATCCAGTCGAAGCGGCCGGCGGCCTGCATGTCGGGCCAGAGCGGGGCGAAGCGCAGGTCCTGGGCGACGGCGGCCAGGACGGCGACGTCGGAGGCGCGGTCGAGCACGGCGGCGGCGCGGGTCATGTCGCCGGCGTCGGCGGCCAGCTCGGCGCGCCTCAGGGCCCAGGCGTTGTCGACCATGTGGTGGCCGTCCTCGGTGGGCCATTCCAGGGCGCGCAGCAGGTCCAGCGCGCGGGCCTGGCCGGCGGGATCGGTCTTCAGGTCGGAGACCGCCTGGTTGAAGCTGTCGGGCGGGAAGGCGGCCAGGCGCGTCGGGTCGAGGGCGGCGACCCGCTCCATGGCGCGCAGCTGGCCCGCGCCGTCCTCGTGGTCGGCGGCGTCGATCATCAGCACGATGTTGGCCTGGACGACCAGCGGCGGGGCGGCGTCGTCGCGGTCGAGGAGGCGGGCGGCGGCGGTCGCCCGGGCGTCGTACCCCCGGCAGACCAGGACGTCGAACAGCAGCGCGTCGCGGCGCGGGGCGTCGAGCTTGGCGAAGTCCTTGCGGGCGACCAGGGCGTCGATCTGGTCGGCCAGGGCGGCGGGGCAGCCGGCGTCGTCCGGCAGGGCGGTGATCCGGGCCAGGAGCGCGTCGGCGTCGGCGACCAGGCCGGCCGACGGGGTCTTGGCGGCCGAGGTGGGCGAAGCCGCCGCTAGCGCCATGGCGACGCCCGCGGCCAGGGCGGCCAGGTCGAGTTTCCGGATCATGCGAAGCCCCCGCGTTACTGACGGCTCAGAAATCACGGCGCCGTTCGCGCCGCAACGCCGGGGACAACATTCTGGCGTGCGAGCTTGGCTTTTCGCCCTTGGCGAGCGTCGCGATATCTGATTACAAATGTAGTATTAAGCTTGGGAGCCGGTCATGCGCCGCGTCTGGATCGCCGTTTTCGCCGTCGCCCTTGCCTGCGGAGGGGCTGTCCAGGCGGGACCGGCCGCCAACCCCTCGCTGACCGCGAAGATCTACAACGGCGGCGACCCGGACGCGCCGGCCAAGGCCCTGAAGCTGTCGCGGCTGAAGGTGGAGGTGGTGCTGGTCGGCGGTCTGGCCAGGACCACGGTCGAGGCGCGGTTCGACAATCCGACCAAGCAGGCGCTGGAGGGCGACTTCACCCTGGCCCTGCCGGCCGGGGCCGTGGTCGACGGCTACGCCCTCGATGTCGACGGGAGGATGGTCGACGGGGTGCTGACCGGCAAGCGCCAGGCCAGGGAGGTCTACGAGAACCGCGTGCGGGCCGGGATCGACCCGGGCCTGGCCGAGGTGACCGACGACGGGGCGTTCCGCACGCGGGTGTTCCCGGTGCTGCCCGGCTCGGGGCGGACGATCCGCCTGTCCTATGTGGCGCCGCTGGCCGCCGACGGCTCGTTCAGCCTACCGCTGGCCTCGGACCAGCCGGTGGGCGAGGCGGCGGTGAAGGTGACGATCGCCGGGGCGGTCGAGCGCCCGGCCGTGACCGCGCCGGCGGGCCTGGCCCTGGCCTGGAGCGACGGCCCCGAGGGCGCGACCGCCGTGGGCGCGGCCAAGGGCGTGAGCCTGGACGGCGCCCTGGCCGTGGGCGCGTGGCGCGCGGCCTCGCCGCTGGAGCTGAGCCGCCATGCGAGCGGCGAGCGCTTCTTCGAGCTGCGGCTGCCCTATGACGCCAGGGCGGCGACGGTGCGGAGCCTGCGGATCTACTGGGACCGCTCGCGCTCGCGCCGCGACGAAGACCTGGCCGGCGAGATCGCGCTGCTGGCCCGCTATGTCGACGCCGCGCGGCCGGCCAGCGTCGAACTGGTGACCTTCGCCAGCGACGGGGCCAGGGCGACCCGGCTTTCGGCGCCGACCGGCGAGGCCCTGGCCGCGGCGCTGCGCGGCGTCAGCTACGGCGGGGCGACCACGCTGGAGGGGGTGTTCGCGGCCGGGCGGGAGCCGGCCGACACCTGCGTTTTCGTGTCCGACGGCCGCATGACCCTGGGCGCGTGGACGGCCAGGCCGCCGCCCTGCCGGACCTTCGCCCTGTCGAGCGCCCGGGACGCCGACCGCAACTTCCTGGGCGTGCTGGCGACGCGCGCCGGCGGCCAGCACGTGGACCTGACGGCGGTGAACGCCGAGGCGGCCCTGGCGCGGCTGACCAGCGCCGGCGCGCCGGCCTTCACCCTAGCCACGGCCGACGGCCAGGCGGCGGAGAGCCGGCTGATCGCCGGGCCCGCCGGCCGCTGGCAGATCGTCGGCAAGACGCCGGCCGGGGACCTGGTCTTCACCGGCGCCGACGGGACGCGGCGGACCTTGCCGCTGGCCGGCCTGCCGGTGCGGACTTTCGACGGCGCGGGGGCGCTGTGGGGGCGCGAGGCGATCGCCGACCTGCTGGCTGCCGACCGCCCCGACCGCGACGAGGCCCTGGCCCTGGCGCGGCGCTACAACGTGGCCAGCGGCGAGGCCAGTTTCGTGGTGCTGGAAAACGCCGACGACTATGTCGAGGCCGGGGTCGCACCGCCCGCCTCGGCCGGCGAGGCGATCATCGCGGACTGGCGCCAGGGCATGGCCGACAAGAAGCAGGGCGACACCCTGGCCGCCGCCGAGCGCCTGGACCAGATGGTCGAGGCCTGGGCGGCGCAGAAGACCTGGTGGGCGAGCAAGCCGAGCGGCAAGCCGAAGCGGCCGCTCGGCCGAGGTCCGGGCGTCCAGGCTCGGCCGGCCATGGCGCCGCCGCCGGACGTGACGCCGCCGCCGCCGCTGCCGCAGCCGGCCCACGGGTTCATGGAGGCCCGCGCGCCGGTCGCGAACGCCGAGGCGGACTCGGTCGCCGAGAGCATCGTGGTCGCCGGGACGCGGGCCGGGCCGACCATCGCCATCCAGGCGGCCGAGTGGAATCCCGACCGGCCGTACTTGAAGGCGCTGGCGGCGGCCAAGACGCCGGAAGCCTGGGCCGAGCGGTTCGCGGCGCTGGAGAAGACCGACGGCGACGCGCCGGCCTTCTATTTCGACGTCGCCGAGCAGGCGTTCCGCGCCGGCCGTCGCGAGCAGGCGATCGCCGTGGCGGTCAACGCCGTGGACCTGCCGTCGTCGGGCGTGAAGACCCTGGCCATACTGGCCGATCGGCTGGCGCGCTACGGCGATCTCGACCGGGCGATCTGGCTGCAGGAGCGGATCCTGTTCCTGGAGCCCGACCGGCCGCAGCCGCGGCGCGACCTGGCCCTGGCCCTGATCGCGCGGGGCGAGGCCCGCTCGGGCGCGGCGCGCGAGGCCGACTGGCGGCGGGCGCTGGGCTTGCTGAACGCGGTGATCGTCAAGCCGTGGAACGGCGCCTATGACGGGATCGAGATGGCGGCGCTGATGGAGGCCAACGCCCTGGTGGCCCGCATGGCGGCCCAGGGCATGAAGCAGGACGTGCTGGATCCGCGCCTGACGGCCCTGCTCGACGTCGACATCCGCGTGGTGCTGGAGTGGAACACCGACCACAGCGACATGGACCTGTGGGTGGACGAGCCGTCCGGCGAACGGGCGATCTACGACAATCCGGCCACGGCCATCGGCGGGCGGCTGTCGAACGACATGACCGCCGGCTATGGCCCCGAGGAATACCTGCTGCGCCGGGCGCCGGCGGGCCAGTACGTGGTGCGGGCCAATGTCTTCGCGCCCGACCGGCTGGACCCCAACGGACCGACCGTGGTGCGGGTGCGGCTGTTCCGCCACTGGGGCCGGCCGGACCAGGCCGAGGAGCGGTTCGAGATCGAACTGAAGGCTGGCCAGAACGGCGAGGCGCGACTGGGCAGCTTCCAGGTGGGGCCGGTTGCGGGAAGGAAGAAGAAGTAGGGGGCGAAAGGGAGGTCGCCCGACGCCCGCCCTTAGATCCGTGTTCCCCGCGAAGGCGGGGATCCAAGCTGACTTTCAGGATGAGGCGCAGTCGTCGAAAGACCCGCCGGCTCGGCTTGGATCCCCGCCTTCGCGGGGATGCTCGGTGAAAAATTACTCAGGAAGCTTGCTCAAGCCTCAGCCGCAGCTCTCGCGCGGACGGTCCGAGCGGATGACGCAGAGGATCTTGTTGCCCCGGGTGTCGCCGTAGCGGGCGCGGACCTTGCCGGAGAACTGGTCCCACTTGGCGCGGGTGTCCTGGGCGGCGACGCGCATGGCCTTGTCGTAGCCGCCGCGGCTCGTGCCGGCGGTGTCCTTGTTCAGGTAGTCGTGCTTGACCCGGCCGCGGCAGCTGGCCCACTCGGGGAAGCCGTAGCAGCCGGTGATCAGGCCAGCCGGGACCTGGGCGGGCAGGCTGGGGCCGAGCCAGTCGGCGGGGCCGTTGTTGTTGAGGCCCGGCGGGTTCTCGACGGTGGGCTTGGGACGCGGGGCGTCGACCCAGTTGCTGTGCGAGTAGAAGTCCTGCGAGGCGTGCAGGGCCAGGCCGAGATATTCCAGGGTCCGGCACTTGGGCGAGCCCTTCTCGCCGTCGAACGGGCAGTCCGAGCCGGTGGTGGTGTCGCCGTAGGAGAGGTCGGGACGAACCAGCTCGCCCGCGCGCATCAGGGCCTGGTCGAGGTTGCTGTACATCAGGCTGCGACAGGCGCGCAGGGCGGCGTTGGCCTGGGACAGGCTCTGGGCGTAGCCGGGCCTGTCGAACCAGTCGCCGTCGTCGCAGTGGGCCTGGGAGACGCTGATCAGGCCGCGGCCGGGGCGGTCGGGGGCGCCGACGGCGCCGAAGGTGCCGTTCTTGCCGGCCAGCAGGTCGAGCGTGGCGGCGCCGAAGCCGGCGCCGCCCAGGCCCGTGCGAGTGATGCGCTCGTGCTCGGCGTTCTGGCCGAGGCTGCGGATCGTGCCGAAGGCCAGGGCCTGTGGCGCGAGGGCGAGCGTCGCGACGGCGAGTCCGGCGACGACGAGCCGCGCGGGTGTGAGTCTGTGCATGGCCAAGGCCCCCTGGTTGAACAATCAGGAGTCACAAAAGCACAGATTCGCTCTATGCGGGTGTGGCGAATGTCACAGGCGCTCCAGGGTGGCCAAATCGTCCTGGCCGCCGAAGTACTTGTCGAGGGCGGCGCGGAAGCGGGCTTCGCCGGGCGCGGCGGCGGCGAACAGGGTCAGGCTGGAGCGCAGCTTGAGGTCGTCGGGCGAGCCGAACACGGCGTGGGCGTCGTTTCCGGGCAAGGCCAGCACGGCGTCGACGACCTCGGCCAGCCGCGCGCCCAGCACCGGATGGGCGAGATAGGCGCGAGCCTCGTCGAGCCCCGCGACCGCATAGAACCGGGCCGTCGAACTGCGGCCCAGGCCCTCGACCTGCGGGAAGACGAACCACATCCAGTGAGTGCGCTTGGCGCCGGCGCGCAGCTCGGCCAGGGCGGCGGCGTAGGTGCTCGCCTGGGCGTCGACGAAGCGCTGGAGGTCGTGGGCCATGGGGGATCTCCGCGTTCCTGGGGAGCGAGGCGCCAAACCTAGTCGTCATCCCGGCCGCAGCGAAGCGGAGAGCCGGGACCCAGGGGCCGGCGCAGTGCGCTCGCCGCCACCATGGGCGCTTGATCGATCCTCTGAGCCCGGTCCCCTGGGTCCCGGGTCTACGGTCCGCTGCGCGGCCCTTCGCCCGGGATGACGGGCTTTTTTGATCGGTCCCTCTTCGCCTTCATTACGAAAGATTCAGCGAACGGCGGTTGCGCACAAAATTACTGTGTGACACACAGTGTGTATTGCACACTATGTGCTGCACACCATGCGGCGCACACCAAGACAGGAAGGCTCATGCCGACCGATACCGACATCTTCGAATCCCTGCGCCAGGAGCTGCGTCGCGGGACGCTGATCCTGGCCGTGCTGGCCCAGCTGAAGGTCGAGCGCTACGGCTACAGCCTGCGCCAGGCCCTCTCCGAGGTGGGCCTGGAGATCGACGAAGGCGCGCTCTACCCGATGCTGCGCCGGCTCGAGGGCCAGGGCCTGCTGACCTCCGAATGGCGCGAGGAGGAGAAGCGCAAGAAGCGCTTCTACCGCCTGTCGCCCGAGGGCGAGGCCGTACTGACCCGCCTGGCCGCCGAGTGGCGCGCCATCAACGACACCCTGCAAAACCTGATCTGAGGGGATCCCACATGGACCTGCTCGACCGCTATCTCGGCGCCGTGGGCGCCCTGCTGCCCAAGGCGCAACGCGAGGACATCGTCGCCGAACTGCGCGACGTGCTGCTCAACCGCATCGAGGAAAAGGAGGAGGCCAAGGGCGCGCCCCTGACCGACAAGGAGCGCGAGGCGGTGCTCAAGGAGTTCGGCCATCCGCTGGCCGTGGCCGGCCGCTACGGCCCGCAGCAGAGCCTGATCGGCCCGACGCTCTATCCGTTCTACGTCTTCGCCCTGAAGCTGGCGGTGGCCCTGGCGGCGATCGTCACCGTCGTGCCGGCGGTGGTGGTCGCCCTGCTGGGCCGGGGCGAGGCGCTGGACGTGACGCTGGACGCGCTGACCCACGACTTCCCGCGCTCGGCCCTGATGCTGGCGGGGCTGGTGACGCTGGTCGCGGCCGGCATCGAACGCGGCTGGGTGCCGCTGACCGGCCTGACCGACTGGAACGTCCGCGACCTGCCGCAGCTGACCCGCAAGAAGGGGATGTTCGAGGCGCGCTTCGAGGCCCTGTTCGAGGTGGTCGCCACGGCGCTGTTCATCCTGTGGTGGACGGGGCTGTGGCGGGTGGACCTGACCGGAGCCGTGACCCTGAAAGGCGCGATCGCCCTGACGCCGTCGCCGGTGTGGGCCACGCTCTACTGGCCGGTCCTGGTCTGGGCGGGCTCGAGCCTGGTCGCCTCGCTGATCGCCCTGGTCCGGCCGGGCCTGGTGCGGGCGCGGGCGGTGTTCGACCTGCTGACGGCCATCGGCGGCATGGTCCTGACCACCCTGCTGTGGAAGTCTCTGCCGCTGTTCACCCTGACGCCGGTGACCGCGACGGCCAAGGACGTGGGCCAGCTGCAGCACATGGTCGACACCGGCTTCCACATCGGGATGTTCGTGGCCGGGATCATCTTCGCCTGCCAGATCGGCGCGGCCCTGTGGCGCCTCTACAAGGGCGCTCGCTGATTGGGCCGCTCGCTTATTAGGCCGCCCGTTGACCGGGCGGTGGGGGACGGATCTTCCAGGGTCTTGATGACACGGAATTAATCCGTCCCCGGTTGCCCCGCCTGACGCGGACATTTACGCCTTCGCCCCAGCTGTTTTGGGCGCGGCATGATCGCGCCCGGACGTAAGGATCGAGCCCGCCCTTGGGGGAGGGGCTCCAGGGAAGGGGACTCTCTCTTGCAAAACCGCCGCGAACTTCTGCTGTCGACCGTGGCCGCCGGCCTCGCCGCCGCCGCCGCGCCCTCGCTGGGCTTCGCCCAGCCTGCCGCCGCTTCGGGTGAAGCCGCCAAGCTGAACGCCTTCTTCGACGACGCCATGGCCAAGCTGCTGCGCCAGGCGCCGGAGCTGGCGACGGGCCTGGGCCTCGACAGCGGTGACCTGGCCTGGACCAAGGGCCTGCTGAGCGACCGCTCGTTCGAGGCGATCGCCGCGGGCTCGGCCCAGACGACGGCGCAACTGGCCCAGCTGCGCTCGATCGACCGCAAGGCCCTGACCGGTATGGACGCCGTCAACTACGACACCGTCGAGTTCACCCTGGCGGTGCAGGACGAGGGCAATCGCAAGTTCAGCTACGCCGGCGGCGGTTCGGGCGCGCCCTACATCCTCAGCCAGCTGACCGGCGCCTACCAGTCGATGCCCGACTTCCTCGACACCCAGCACAGCATCGAGACCAAGGCCGACGCCGACGCCTACCTGCAGCGCATGGAAGGCTTCGCCCGGCTGATGGATCAGGAAACCCTGATCGCCAAGAAGGACTACGCCGACGGCGTGATCCCGCCGGACTTCGTCATCGACAAGGCCCTGGTGCAGATGAAGGCCTTCGCCGACACGCCCACGGCCGACGCGCCGCTGGTCAAGTCGGTGGCCCGTCGCACCAAGGAAAAGAAGATCGACGGCGACTGGGCCGGCGAGGCTTCGAAGGTCTATGAGAACTCGGTGCTGCCGGCCCTGAAGCGCCAGATCGCCCTGCTGGAGAGCGTGCGCCCGAAGGCCACCCACGACGCCGGCGTGTGGCGCCTGAAGGACGGCGGCGATTACTACGCCGTGTCGCTGAAGAACTACACGACCGCGACCATGAGCCCCGACGACATCCACCAGCTGGGCCTGGATCTGGTGAAGTCGATCTCGGTCGAGGCCGACAAGCTGTTCAAGTCGATCGGCATGTCCAAGGGCACGGTCGGCGAGCGGATGGCCGAGCTGGGCAAGGACATCTACGAGAACACCGACGCGGCCAAGGAACAGCTGATCGCCGACCTCAACGTCAAGGCCAAGTGGATCGAGAAGCAGCTGCCGGCCTATTTCGGCGCCCTGCCGAAGGCTGAACTCGAGATCCGCCGCGTGCCCAAGGCCATCGAGGCCGGCGCGCCGGGCGGCTACTACAACTCGCCCTCGCTGGATGGGAAGCGCCCGGGGATCTACTGGATCAACCTGCGCGACACCAAGGAGCAGGCCAAGTACACCCTGACCACCCTGACGGTGCACGAGGGCGTCCCGGGCCACCACCTGCAGCTGTCGCTGTCGAACGAGGCGCAAGGCCTGCCGATGATCCGCAAGGTGATCGGCTTCTCGGGCTACGCCGAGGGCTGGGCGCTCTATTCCGAGCAGCTGGCCGTCGAGATGGGCATCTACAAGGGCGACCCGCGCGGCCACATCGGCATGCTGCACGACGCCCTGTTCCGCGCCGTCCGCCTCGTGGTCGACAGCGGCATGCACTACAAGAAGTGGAGCCGCGAACAGGCCGTCAAGTACATGTCCGAGACCATGGGCGACGAGGAAAGCGGCACGATCACCGAGATCGAACGCTACGTCGTGTGGCCGGGCCAGGCCTGCTCGTACATGCTGGGCAAGATCACCTGGCTGCGGGCCCGCGAGCGCGCCAAGAAGGAACTGGGCAAGAAGTTCGACATCAAGAAGTTCCACGACGCGGGCCTGCTGTCGGGCATGACCCCGCTGACCGTGCTGGACCGCGTGGTCGACGACTACATCGCCGCGACCAAGGCCGGGAAATAAGGCTCGGGCTTCTTCGGAAGATTCGAGGAGGGGGAGCGCCTGTGAGGGCGCTCCCCTTTTCGTTGGGGGGGGCGCCTGGTTCGCACCCCCACCCGTAAAATCCCCGCGAAGGCGGGGACCCAAGCTGACGTTCCAGATGTGGCGCGGCCGTGGACGACCCGCGGACTCGGCTTGGGTCCCCGCCTTCGCGGGGATGCTCGGCTTTAAAATTGGGCCAAGCGGACGAATGCCGACCTAGAAATCCGTAGACGCGCTCAAGTCCGCCCAGCGCTCCAGCTCGGCCGCGCGGCGGGCGCTGGCGGCGCGGATGGCGGCGAGGGCGTCGGAGCCGAGGGGCAGGCGCAGGGGCGGCTCGTCCATGGCGGCCAGCTGCAGGATGGCCTGGGCGGCCCGGGCCGGATCGCCGGGCTGGCGGCCGTGATACTGGGCCTGCATCCGCGCGGCGGCGCCGACGACGGCGTCGTACTCGGCCCGGCCGGCGGCCAGGGTGGTCGAGGAGCCGGCGAAGTCGGTGCGAAAGCCGCCCGGCTCGACGATCGTGACCTTCACCCCGACCAGGGCCATCTCCTGGGCCAGCACCTCGGAGAAGCCCTCGACCGCCCACTTGGCCGCCGAATAGGCCGCCCGGCCGGGCGCGCCCAGGCGTCCGCCCACCGACGACAGCTGGATGAAGTGGCCAAAGCCCTGCTCGCGCAGCAGCGGGATGGCCGCCTTGGTGACGTTGATCGCGCCGAACAGGTTGGCGTCGATCTGTTTGCGGAAGTCATCCAGCGAGGTGTCCTCCACCGAGCCGATGTCGCCGTAGCCGGCGTTGTTGACGACGACGTCGAGGCCGCCGAAGTCGCGCGCCGCCAGGGCGACGGCGCGCTCGGCCGCCGAGGCGTCGGTGACGTCGAGGGCGGCCAGGCGCACGGCGTCGCCGTACTGCTCGGCGAGGTCGGCCAGGGCCGCCGGATCGCGGGCGGTGGCGACGACGCGCTGGCCGGCCTCGAGCGCGGCCTGCGCCAACGCCCGGCCAAGGCCGCGCGAGGCGCCGGTGATCAGCCATCTGCGGGACATGGCGGTTCTCCTCTCAGGCCGGGCTCAGCGGGCCGCGGTCTCGATCAGGGCCGAGACCGCGTGCGGGTGCGAGATCATCACCACGTGCGAGGCGCCGGGCACGGTGACGACCTGGCGGGCGTGGGCGCGCTTCGCCATCCAGACCATGGCGGCCGGCGGGATGTTGCGGTCGGCCTCGCCATAGACCCACCAGGAGGGGATGGTCTTCCAGGCCGTCGCGACGGCCTTCTCGGCGCCGGCGGCGTCGGTCAGGGGGCGTTGGGCGATCGCCATCAGCCGGGCCTTGGCCAGCGGCACGTCGGCGGCGAACTGGGCCGGGAACTTGTCCTGCTGGATATAGAGGTCGTGGGCGCCGCCGGGCAGGTCGACCGGCTTGTCGAGCGCCTCGCCCAGGGTGCCGCCCGGGAACTTGCCGGCCAGGTCGAAGGTGCTCTCGCCGACCTCGGGCGCGAAGGCGGCGACATAGACGAGGCCCTTGACGTTGGGCGCGCCGTCGGCGGCGGCCGAGATCACCGTGCCGCCGTAGGAGTGGCCGACCAGCACGACCGGGCCGGGGATCGAATTGATCACCGTGCGCACGGCGGCGGCGTCGGAGGCCGCGCCGCGCAGCGGGTTGGCGGCGGCCACCACGTGATAGCCGTCGCGGGTCAGGTCGGCGACCACGCCGTCCCAGCTGCTGGAGTCGGCGAAGGCGCCATGCACCAGCACGATGGTCGGCTTGGCGGCGGCCGGCGGGGCGGCCTGGGCTGCGACGCCGGTCAGGCTGAAAGCCAGGGCGAAGGCGAGGGCGGTCTTGGACATGGGAGGTCTCCTGGAGGCGTGGGGAAGGGCGGTCAGCCGAAGGTGAAGACGTAGGCGCGGGCGCCGGGGTCGAGGAACTCGATCGCGAAGGTTCGATCGGTGATGGGGCCGGCCTGGCGGATCAGCTGGTGCATGCGGGGGCGGTCGACCACGCCGGCGCCGTCGGCGGCGACGTCCCAGCCGTGATCCTGGCCGGGCGCGGCGCCGTCGAGCGTGACGCGGAAGCGCGCGGGCCGATCGGACGGGGCCAGCACCATGTGCAGGTCGCGGGCGTGGAAGCGGTGGACGAGGCCGGCGGCGGGGGCGTCTGACGTGGCGAACTCGCGGCCCGCCGTCCACTCGCCGGTCAGGCCCCAGCCGTTCAGCGGCAGGCGGTCGGGCGCGCGGTAGAGGTGGCTGCGATCGGGGCGCAGGCCGCCCGGCGAGACGCAGGCCTGGGCCTGGCCATAGCCGACATAGCTTTCGCCCGAGCCGAGGTCGTTCCAGTCGGCGGCCGCCTCGGGACCGCGCCCGATGGCGGCGGTCGGACCCGTGGCCACGGCGGGGCCGGGGACTTCGGCCAGCAGTTCCTGGATCCGGCGGTCGCAGGCGTCGTAGCCGCCCTCGCCGTCGACATGGCCGCGCGGGCGGCCGTCGGCGCCGATGAAGTGGAACGACGGCCAGGCGTTGTTGCCAAAGGCGCTCCAGATCCGTCGCTCGCTGTCGAGCACGACCGGGAAGTCGACGTCGAGATCAGTGAGCGCCTGGCGCACATTGGCGGTCTCGCCCTCGAACACGAACTCGGGGGTGTGGACGCCGACGATCGCCAGGCGCTCGCCATAGCGCGCCCGCCAGGCGCGCAGATAGGGCAGGGCGCGCAGGCTGTTGATGCAGGAATAGGTCCAGAAGCAGACCACGACGACCTTGCCGTTCAGGGCGGCGGCGTCGAGCGGCTGACTGTTGAGCCAGGGTCCCGACAGGCGCAGGGCGTTCAGCGCCGGCGAGGGCTCCAGCGCCCGGGCCAGGGCCTGGCGGGCCGGCGGCAGGGCCAGCACGCCGCCCAGCGACAGGGCGCCGAGGCCGGCGGCCTTCAGCCAGGCGCGGCGTGACAGCGGGTTCGGATCGGCCATGGCGATGGCTCCTTCTCCGGTAAGCGTCAGGCCCAGCGGGCGACGTCGAGGACGGCCTTGGCGAAGGCCTGGGGCGCTTCCTGCGGCAGGTTGTGGCCGACGCCGCCGCCGATCAGGCGGTGCTCGTAGCGGCCCTTGAACTTGCCGGCGTAGGCGGCGGGCGCGGGGTGGGGCGCTGCGTTGGCGTCGCCCTCCATCGTGATGGTCGGGACGGTGATGACGGGGGCCTGGGCGAGCTTGGCCTCCATCGCGTCGAAGCGGGCTTCGCCCTGGGCCAAACCCAGCCGCCAGCGGTAGTTGTGGATCGTGATGGCCACGTGGTCGGGATTGGCCAGCGAGGCGGCCGAGCGGGCGAAGGTCGCGTCGTCGAAGGCCCATTTGGGCGAGGCGGTCTTCCAGATCAGCCGGGCGAAGGCGTCGGTGTTCAGGGCGTAGCCCTTCGCGCCGCGCTCGGTGGCGAAATAGAACTGGTACCACCAGGAGAGCTCGGCCTGCGGCGGCAGCGGGGCGGCGTTGGCCTGCTGGCTGCCGATCAGGTAGCCGCTGACCGAAACCAGGGCCTGGCAGCGCTCGGGCCACAGGGCCGCGACGATGTCGGCGGTGCGCGCGCCCCAGTCGAAGCCGGCGATCACGGCTTTCGGGATGTTCAGCGCGTCCATCAGGGCGACGACGTCGGCCGCCAGGGCGGCCTGCTGGCCGTTGCGGGGCGTCGCCTCCGAGAGGAAGCGGGTTGTCCCGTAGCCGCGCAGGTGCGGGACGATCACCCGCTTGCCGGCCGCGGCCAGGATCGGGGCCACTTCGGCGAAGGCGTGGATGTCGTAGGGCCAGCCGTGCAGCAGGATCACCGGCGCGCCGTCAGCGGGGCCCTGCTCGGCGTAGCCGACCACGAGGTCGCCGGCCTCGACCTGGCGCAGGGTCCAGCCCGGCTGGGCGGGGGCGGCGCGGGCCGACGAGGCGGCCAGGGCGGTGAGTGCGGCGGCTCCGCCCAGGACGGCGGCGGCCTGGAACAGGCGGCGACGGCGAAGATCGATGGCGGGCGAGGCTGACATGGTTGGCTCTCCGGTTGGGCGGCGAGAGTGGCGCGGACGGGCGGACGGGGATTGGCGGCGGCGATCGTGATTTGGACCGGCTGGAAGCGGCGAGGCGGGCCGATGGGACGGGCCGATGGGGCGGGGAAGGGAGATCGGCCCGCCGGCCGGATCAGATCAGGTTCAGCTCGACGTCGATGTTGCTGCGCACGGCCTTGGAGTAGGGGCAGGTCTGGTGGGCGGCCTCGACCAGCGCGCGGGCCGTCTCGGGCGCCAGGCCCGGCAGGCTGACATTGAGGCGGGCGCGCAGCACGAAGCCCTCGCCGGCCTTGGCCAGGTCGACCTCGGCGTCGATCGCCACGTCGGCGGGCAGGGCGACGCCCTGGGCGTGGGCGGCCAGGCCCAGCGCGCCGATGAAGCAGGCCGACCAGCCGGCGGCGAACAGCTGCTCGGGATTGGTCCCGGGACCGGCGCTGCCGGGGCGCGACAGGCGCACGTCCAGCTTGCCGTCGGTGCTGCGGGCCGCGCCGTCGCGGCCGCCGGTGACGTGGGTGATCCCGGTGTAGAGGACGGTGTCGATCGGGGTGGTCATGGCGTTTTCCTTTTCAATCGGATCCGATGTAATCGGTACCGATCTCATAAATCGGAGTTCGAGCGCGTGTCAACCTTCCGATTTAATCGGATCCGATTTATATTCGCGGCGTCTGATCCGATCCCGCTTCGCAAAGGCCGCCATGACGACGCCAGAGACGCCTCCCGCCGCCGAGAAGAAGGCCCCGCGCCTCGCCGATTTCCTGTGCTTCGCGGTCTATTCGGCCAACCTGGCCTATGGCCGGGCCTACAAGCCGATCCTCGACGAACTGGGCGTGACCTACACCCAGTGGATCATCATCGTGGCGCTGTGGGAGGAGGACGGCCAGAGCGTCAAGAGCCTGGGCGACAAGCTGTTCCTGGAGTCCAACACCCTGACCCCGATCCTCAAGAAGCTGGAGAGCCTGGGCTATCTGACCCGCCGCCGCGACCCGGCCGACGAGCGCCAGGTGATCGTCAGCCTGACGGAAGCCGGCCGCGCCCTGCGCGAGAAAGGCGGCCAGAAGACCCTGGTCAAGGCCACGGGCCTGGCGCCGGAGGAGTTCGCCCAGGTGCAGAGGACGGTGACGCGGGTGCGCGACAACCTGATCAAGCACGCCAACGACGGGTGAGGGGGGCGCCCATCCACGGCTAAGGTCTTCGCCAAGGGCGACGGACCTTGCGTTGCGTCCGTCATTTCATGGCGAAAGGTCCGCCGGACCCGTCGCACGAAGCGCCGGCCTCAAATCTTCCGCGACGGCGGCCCGCCCAGGGCTTAAACAGCCGCCTCGTTCGAAAGGCCCGACCATGTCCCTCCACATCGCCCTGCTGCGCGGCGTCAACGCCGCCGGTGGTCGTCTGATCACCGCCGACGAGCTGACCGGCCTGCTGACCGATCTCGGCCACACCGAAGTCCGCATGGGCCCCAAGGTCGGCGACCTGGTGTTCGAGAGCGGCGAGCGCACAGGCGCGGAACTTCAGACCCAGATCGAAACCGAGCTGATGGCGCGCCTGGGCCTGCGCACCGATGTCTATGTCCGCACCGCCGAGGCCTGGCGGGCCCTGGTCGCGGCCAACCCGTTCCCGGACTTCGCGGCGGCCGATCCAGGCTGGCTGATGACCCTGTTCTGCAAGGACACCCCCGACAAGAAGGCCATGGGCGCCCTGCGCGCGGCGATCCGCGGGACCGAGCAGGCGCGGGCCGAAAGCCGCCAGATCTATGCGATCTATCCCGACGGCGTCGGCGGCTCGAAACTGACCACCAGCCTGGTCGAGAAGACCCTCGGCACGCGGATCACGGGGCGGACGTGGACGACGGTGCTGGCGCTCGCCGAGATGCTCGAGCCGATCTAGTCCTCACTGTCTTTCCTGTCGCCATCGCCCCGCCCCTCTTCAGCCGCGCCGGCTTCGGCGAACGGCATAAGCCTCTGAACGTCCGCTTGCCACCCGTAGCGGACATCAGATGCGGCGCGCCCTCTCTCTTAGAGAGAGGGAGGGGCCCATGCGGAGCATGGGAGGGTGAGTGGTTACACCTTCGGCCGGTGTGCCGGCGCTGCGCCCGCAACAGCGCCAAGATCGTCCAGGGGCTTCGCCTACCCACTCACCCTCCCACGCCTGCGGCGCGGGCCCCTCCCTCTCTCCATGAGAGAGGGTTTCGGTGACCGCTTCCCACCCTTTCCGGACACTGACATCGTCCGCTCACCGGGACAGTGTCGGTAGCGGTGGATGTCCCCGCCGCAGGGGCGGGAATGACGGGAGGCGGGGGTGTGCGCACCTTAGGTCCGCGGTGGAAGGGATCGGGGTTCGCCGGCTGGCGGTGAAACCTCTCACCCTCCCACCGCTGCGCGGCGGGCCCCTGCCTCTCTCTCAGAGAGGGATTCTCCTTACTTCTTCGGCGGGCGGGCCGCCTGGACTTCGATCTCGACCAGCATGCCGTCGGCGACGAGGGCCGAGACCTGGCTGGTGATGCGGGAGGGCTTGTTGGGCTGTTCGGCGGTGCCGAAGAAGGTCTTGTAGCCTTCCATCATGCCGGCGAAGTCCATCTTGCCGTCCTTGGCCGGGTCGCCGACCAGCAGGACGCGCATCATGACGACGTCAGACAGGGTCGCGCCCTGGCTCTTCAGCGCGTCTTCCAGGCGCTTGATGACGCCGATGGTCTGGGTCTTGGTGTCGCCGAACTTGGCGACGCCCGTGGCGTTGGCGTCGACGACCGGCGGGGTCATGCCGCTGACATAGATGGTGTCGTAGCCGGCCGGCACGGTGACGACGCTGGCGATGGCCGACTTGGGGTCGCCGCCGCGGACGATCCCCTGGGCTTGCGCGGCCAAGGGCGCGGCGAAGGCGGCGGCGCCGAGCAGGGCGAGGGCGAGGCGTTTCATGGGCGTCTCCTTATCGGTTTCTGGGATCAGTGGGCCTGAAGGCCGCGGGCCTTGGCCTTGGCGTTCGACTGGGCGCGGACGCTGGAGATGTCGGCGAAGCTGACGGGCTTGCCCTTGTTGCCCCAGGCGCCGCGCACGTAGTTGAGGATGCCGGTCAGCTCGGCGTCGGACAGGTCGTCCTTGAACGAGGGCATGCCGGCCCGGCCGTTGATCACGACGGCGGCCATGAGCTTGCCGTCGCCCTGGACGATCGGCGCGCCGGCCAGGGCCGGGAAGGCGCCCTTCACCCCCTTGCCGGTGACCTGGTGGCAGGCCGAGCAGTTGTCGGCGTAGAGGCTCTGGCCGGTCGGCGGCGCGGCGAGGGCGGCGGACGCGCCCAGGGCCAGCGGCGCGGCGAGGGCCAGGGCGGCGATGATGGCGTTGCGAAGCATCAAGTCTCCCCGAGGATCAGAAAAGCGGTGGTCAGGCGGCGCGGACGCGGGCGTGCAGCTTGCCGATCTGCTGCCAGGCCGACTCGATGGCCCCGGCCTGCCAGCCGCCAAGATAGCTGAGGTGCTCGCCGGCCAGGTAGAGGCGGCCGTCGGGTTCGCACAGCACCGGATAGGCGCTCTTGCGGCCGTCTTCGCTCCACTCGGCCCAGCCGCCGAGATTGAACTCGGCCAGGTGCCAGCAGAACGAGAAGGCGTTCTCGAAGCTGTCGGCGTATTCGGGAAACACCTTCTGGCCGGCGGCCACGGCGAAGGCGGCGCGGTCGGCCGGGCTCTTGGCGCTGATTTTGGCGGCCTCGCCGCCGAACGAATAGTAGCCCAGCAGCACGCCCTTCTGCGACTGCCAGCCCGTGGAAGGCAGGCTGATCGTGCCGATGCCGGGCATGTCGTTGTAGATGTGGCCGCCGTAGATGAAGTGGTCCTCTTCCCAGAAGCGGCGCTTCATCTGCAGGCCGATCTTGTTGACCGGGGCGTAGGCCACGCCCTCCATCGCCGCCTTGAACGGCTTGGAGGCCTGCAGGTCGACGCCGCGCAGCACGCTGAGCGGGATGGTGCAGATGCAGTAGTCGGCGCTGATCTCGTCCTTCTCGCCGAAGGCGTCGCGGTAGCCGATCTTCACGCCCTTGGCGTCCTGGCGGATGGTCTCGACGACGCTGGAATAGCGGATCAGGCCTCCGACCTTGCGCTCGAAGGCCTTGGCGACCTGGTCCATGCCGCCGATCGGCTGGAGCATGGTGCGCTGCTGCTCGTAGCCGGCCACCGAGGTCAGGGTGCGCCAGGCGCCGGAGTGCAGCACGTCGGCCATGCTGCGCGGGGTGGAGGGCTTGCCCGGACCGGGCGAGACGCCGGCGCCGGGATGGACGTCGAAGCCGCGGCCGTCCGTGCCGGTGTAGGCGAAGTCGGTGGGCGACAGCCGGCCCTCGTTGACCATGTAGGCGACGAAGAGGTCGCGGTCCTCGGCGGTCATCGCGCTGTCCAGCCCGCCCTTGGCGGCGACCTTGGCGATCAGCTCGGCGGCGTGGCCGCGGGCGTCGGCGGCGATCTCGCCCTTGCGGACCGGCTTGCCCTTCAGCGGGCCCTCGCCCTTCTCGAAATAGACATAGGCCGCGTCGTTGTCGTTGACGAAGCTCTCCAGCGGCACGCCGAACAGCTTGGTGTAGTGCAGGGTCGAGCGGTGGTGATACGGGATCCGCCACGGGCCGTGGTTGATGTAGAGCCCCTCGTCGAACTGGCAGGTCTGGTCGTTGCCGTTGAGGTCGACGTGGCGGAAGCCGCCCCGGGCCGTCTGGCAGCGGCCGCCGGCGAAGCCCCGGGCCTCCAGCACCTGCACCTCGTAGCCGTGCTTGGTCAGTTCATAGGCGGCGGTCAGGCCGGCCAGGCCCGCGCCCAGCACCACCACCTTGATCCCCTTGCCGCCGCCTTCCAGCGAGGGCGGGGCCGCCTGGGCCGAGGCGAAGCCGTAGCCCAGGGCGTCCATGCCGGCCATGGCCAGCGACACCCCGCCATAGGCTGCCAGACCCTCGAAAAACCGACGACGCGTCAGAACTCCGTCCATATGCCCGCCCTGTTGTCTTGTCCCGCCCACCGATGCTCCGGCGGCGAGGTCCATCTCGAAATCACCGTCTCGCCGGGGCAATCCATTTGCCGCCTGGAGACCATTCATGGGGTCGCTGAACGCCGTTGTGCCGAGCCCTTGGGCGCCCGCGCTTCGGCATGAGCGAAGTCTGGGCGCGGGGCGCATGACGCGGGAATCGGAGGCCCCGAAAGAAGGGAGCCGGACACTGGGCCCGGCTCCCCCATAACGCTGGATTTTCCAGTGCTTAGCCAGTTCTTAGCCAGTTCTTAGAACGTGTAGGTCAGGCGTCCGTAGTAGTAGCCGCCGTTGATGCCGAAGGGCGAGTAGGACGGATACTGGGTGACGCAGCCGCCGCCGGAGGCGACGCAGGCCGTCTGGAAGGCGGCCGAATACTTGTCGGGATACTCGTTGAACAGGTTGTTGGCGCCGATCGCCGCGGTGACCCCGACCGGGAACTTGTAGGAGACCTCCAGGTCGGTGATCGCCGTGGCGCTGACCACGGTCATCAGCAGCGGGCCGGTGCCGGGATCGGCCAGGGCCGAGGCCTTGCCGTAGAAGGTCTCGGTCAGGCTGACCGTGAGCGGGCCGAAGCTGTAGAGGCCGTTCAGCCCGATCTTGTACTTGGGCGAGGCGGTCTCGAGCAGCGAGGCGGCGTTGCCGGCGAACAGCACCTGGCCGCTCGGGAAGGCCGTGCTGGTGGTGGCCAGGGCGGACGGGGCGGCCTTGACCTTGGTGATCTTGGTCTCGTTGAAGTTGCCGCTCAGCGTCCAGTCGATGCGGCCGTAGTCGCCCAGGCTGGTCGGGTAGGACAGCACCACGTCGACGCCCTGGGTGCGGGTGTCCAGGCCGTTGGAGAAGATGTTGATGCCGGTGCTGGTGACGGTGCTGTCCAGCACGTTGCCGTTGGCGGCGATCGCGGCGTTGACGTTGGCGTTGACCACCACGCCGTTGCGGATGCCGTAGATCGAGCTGGAGCCGAAGATCCGGTCTTCGAGCTTGATGCGGTAGAAGTCGATCGTCGCCGTCAGCTTGGGCAGCGGGTGGGCCACCACGCCGAGGCTGTAGTTGGTCGACTTCTCGGGCTTCAGCTTGGAGATGCCCAGCAGGGCCGCCGCCGCCGAGTTCGGCGCCAACTGCACGAAGGCGCTGGTCGGCGAGACGTTGGTGGCCGAGTAGTAGGACTCCGCCAGGGTCGGGGCGCGGAAGCCGGTGCTGACCGTGCCGCGGACGGCGATCATCGGGTTGAAGTCATAGCGGCTGGTCAGCTTGCCGACCGTGGTGTCGCCGAAGTCGCTGAAGTCTTCGTAGCGCAGGGCCGCGTCGATCTTCCAGGGCTCGATCGGCGAGACGGCCAGATCGGTGTAGAGCGCCCAGCTGGTGCGGCTGTGGCCGCCGGCGTCGGTCTTGGAGAAGCCGGGGTAGGACTGCGAGCCTTCCTTGTAGGTCGAGGCGGCGTCGCCGGCCCCGATGGCGTAGGTGTCGCGGCGCTGCTCGACGCCCAGGGCGACGTTCAGCGGCGTGGCCAGGCCGACCTCGAAGTCGTGGCGCAGGTCGATGTTGTTGGTCCACTGGGTGGTGCGCCAGCTGCCGGCGTGGAACGAGGTGGGGGTGAAGCCCTTGGTCGTGGTCGTCGAGGTGTCGGAATAGAGGCTGGCGTTGGCCGAGTCCTCGACCCGCACCTCGATGTCGTCGAGGCCGTAGGTGGACGACACGTCGAGATCCCAGCCCAGCACCTTGCCGCTGAGGCCCAGCGTCATGGCGTAGTCGTCCTCGATGATCCGTTCGCGCGGGCTGAAGCCGTTGGGGAACGGACGGTCGGCCGCGCCCATCTTGCCCTGCACGCGGTTGTAGCGGCGGTAGTTCTCGTAGGCCGAGGCGTCCTTGTGGCCGTAGGTGCCGAACGAATAGACCTCGAAGTCCTCGGGCAGCTCGACCCCGGCGTTGAAGGCCAGGACGTGCATCCGGTACTCGGCGTCGCCCGAGATCAGGTTCAGGTTCGGATAGCCCGAGATCTGGCTTTCGACGGCGTTGTTGGCGGTCGAATAGCTGGGGCTGGCGGGGTTGTAGACCCGCTGGTCGGGCAGGCCGCGGTTGGAGAAGCCGTGGTATTTGCTCTCGACGGTGAGGTTCAGATAGCTGTTCTCGGTCGGCGTCGTGCCGATGTTGGCCGAGAACGAGGCGGTCTTGCCGCCGCCGTCGAAATACTCGCCGCCCGTGGCCGAGACCACGCCGCCGGAATTGGCCTTCTTGAGGATGATGTTGACGACGCCGGCGATGGCGTCGGTGCCGTACTGGGCGGCGGCGCCGTCGGTCAGCACCTCGATGCGGCCGATCGAGGACATCGGGATGAAGCCGAGGTCGGCGGCGGCGGCGCCCTGGTAGGGGCCCGACAGCACCGCGAAGTTGGCCGTGGTGTGGCGGCGCTTGCCGTTGATCAGCACCAGCGCCTGGTTGGGCGACAGGCCGCGCAGGCGGGCCGAAAGGGTGAGGTTGGCCGTGTCGCCGCCGAACGCCTGGGCGTTGAAGGACGGGACCAGATTGGCCAGGCCCAGGCGCAGGTCGACCTGGCCGGTGCGCTCGAGCGTGGCGGTGTCGACCACCTGGACGGGCGCGGGGCTGTCGGCGACCCGCAGGCCGGTCTGGCGCGTGCCGGTGACGATGACGGTGTCGAGCTCGACGGAATCCGCCGCCGGGGCTGGTTCCGCGGCCAGCGCCACGGTGGTGGTGCAGAGAGCAATCGACAGGGTCGAGATCCCGGCGATCAAATTATTCTTTAGATTATTATTCATTGTAGCCCCCTCTTCGCAAAATCAACGCATGATTGATGACTCCTCCGTGGGGTTCCGCCCTAGATGTATTCTTATTGTTGAACGCGAATACAAGACTGCACAGTGGCTATGCCGAGGATGAGCGTCGGGCACGGGGGCAGGTTCGGCAATGGGCAGGCGGCTTTGCGGGGGCGTTACATGATCGCTAAGGCGCAAGCCGCCGCATTTCGTGGCGCCGAACGGCGGTTTCTCAGTCCGATTGATCGTCCGACCGGCGCCACGAATAACGGCGTTTGATCGAGCGCGCACGAGCGGGGGCTCGACGTTGAAGGTTATCCGACCAGCGGAGTCGGGGTGGGGTGGATCGAGATTTACCCGCTCGTCGCCCACCCAAAATCCGAGCGTCCCCGCGAAGGCGGGGATCCAAGCTGATTTTCAGGATGAGGCGCGGCCGTGGACGATCCGCGGACTCGGCTTGGGTCCCCGCCTTCGCGGGGATGCTCGGTGAAAAATAGCCGAGTTCTTGCGGAGTTCGCCCCTACCGCCCCTCGCTGACCGTCCAGCCGCCGCCCAGGGCCTGGTAGAGGGCGATGGCGTTCTGCAGGCGGGCTTCGCGCACCTGGGCGAGGCCGAGGTCGACGGCCAGCAGGCTGCGCTGGGCGTCCAGCTCTTCCAGATAGGACACATAGCCGGCCCGGTAGCGGCGGCGGGCGTGGTCGAGGGCCGAGGCGGCGGCGGCGCGCTGGCGCACGGCGGCCTCTTCCTGCTCGGCCAGCCGGCCGGTCCCCTCCAGGGCGCTCTCGACCTCGCCGAAGGCGGTGAGGGCGGCCTTGCGATAGGCGAAGGCGGCCTGGTCGCGACGAGCCGTGGCTGCGTCGGACTGGGCCCGCAGGCGGCCGCCGTCGAAGATCGGCGCCAGGACGCTGGCTCCCAGGCTCCAGATGGCGATCGAGTCGAGGGGCTCGACATGCAGCCCGCCGCCGGCAGCCGACAACCGCACCTGGGGCAGGAAGGCGGCGCGGGCGGCGGCCAGGCTGGCGTCGGCGGCGGCCAGGGTCGCCTCGGCCTGGGCGATGTCGGGCCGGCGGGCCAGCAGGGCCGAGGGCAGGGGCGCGGCGGGCTGCGGGATGGCCAGGGCGTCGAGGCTTCCGCGCGTCACCGCGCCGGGGACGTCGCCGACCAGCAGGGTCAGGGCGTTCTCCTGCCGGCGGACCGCCAGCTCCAGGGCCGGGATACGCTGGACGGCGGATTCCAGCTCGCCCTGCGCCTGGCGCAGTTCGAGGTCGGAGGTGACGCCTTCGCTGGCCCGGCGGCGGGCGCGGGCGGCGGCTTCCTGGCGCGAGGTCAGGGTGGCGCGGGCGGTGGCCAGTTGGGCGTCCAGCGAGACGAGTGCGACATAGGACCGGGCGACGGCGGCGGCCACCGACAGGCGGGCGGCGTCGCGGGCGTCGCGGCTGGCCTGCAGGCTGGCGCGGCCGGCGGCGTCGCTGGCCCGGATGCGGCCCCAGAGATCGACCTCGTAGGCGATCTGGAGCTCGGACTGGACGGCGGTGCTGGTGGTCGGGACGCCGAAGGCGTTGAAGGTGCGCTCCTTCTGCGCGCCGGCCGTCAGGTTGACCGAAGGCAGCAGGGCGGCGTGGGCCAGGCGGCTCTGGGCCTCGGCCTCGCGCACCCGGGCTTCGGCCGCGCCCAGGTCCGCGTTGCGGGCCAGGGCGGCGGCGACCAGGTCGGAGAGGCGCGGGTCGCCAAAGGCCTTCCACCAGTCGGCGGCGATCGCGTCGGCGCTGGTCTCGGCGGGGGCGCGCCAGCCGGCGGGCGGGGCGAGGCCTGCTTCAGGAGGCGGCGCGGTCTTCGGGCCCGGCGTCGCGCAGGCGGCCAGCAGGCCGGCCAGAGACAGGCCCGCGAGGAGAAGGCGGCGCGCCATCAGCGGCGGCCCCCATTCTGCTTGGACGTGGCGATATCGACCTCGGCCTCGACCGACATGCCTGGGCGCAGGCGGGCCAGGTCCGGCTGGCCGACGTCGAGCACGATCCGCACCGGCAGGCGCTGGGCGATCTTGGTGAAGTTGCCGGTCGCGTTCTGGGCCGGGAGGATGCTGAACTCCGAGCCGGTGGCCGGCGAGACCTGCTCGACCTTGCCGGTGAAGCGCTGGTCGCCCAGGGCGTCGACGGTGACGGCGGCGGTCTGGCCCGGGCGCATGCGGCCCGACTGGCGCTCCTTGAAGTTGGCGATCACCCAGCGCTGCGGCGGCACCAGCGCCACCAGCTGGCTGCCGGCGGTGACGTACTGGCCGCGGCGCACCCCGACCTGGCCCAGCTGGCCGTCGGTGGGGGCGGCGACAATGGTGTTGGCCATGTCGATCTCGGCCAGGCGCAGGGCGGCGCGGGCGGCGGCGACGGCGGCTTCAAGGCCCTGGCGCGAGACGCCGACCGAGCGGACGTCCTGGCGGGCGATCTCGTGACCGGCCTGGGCGGAAGCGAGCGTCGCCTCGGCGGCGCGCAGGGCCGCGCGGGCCTGGTCGCGCTCGCGCAGCGACACCGAGCCGTCGGTGGCGAGATCCGCGACGCGGGCCATGTCGGCGCGAGCCCGCTCGACCTGGGCCTGGGCCGAGCGGATGTCGGCGGCGCGGCTGAGGACCGTGGCTTCGCGCGAGGCGCGGGCCTGGACGGAGTTGGCCAGATCCGCCTCGCGGGCGGCCAGGGTGGCGCGAGCCTGGTCGAGGCGCTGAGCGTAGATCCGCTGGTCGACCTCGAACAGCGGCTGGCCGGCGCGCACGGTCTGGAAGTCCTGGGCCATGACCTTGACCACGTAGCCGCTGAGCTGGGGGGCGATGGTGGTCACCTGGCCGCGGACATAGGCGTTGTCGGTGCGCTGCACCGAGCCGGCGAAGGGCGGCAGCTTCCACAGGAACAGGATCAGCAGCACGACGACGAGGGTGACCAGGGCCGTCAGCACGATGGCCCGGGCGCTGGGCGGCTTGGGCCGGGCCGGCGGCGGGGCGGCCGCGGCGGCGCGGTCCTCCGGCTGGGGCGCGGACTGGGAAGGGGTCGGCGGCGAGGGCGCGTCGGTCATGCGGTCTCTCGGGCGGGGGCGGACGGGGCGGCCGGCGCCGGCGCGGGCGGCGAGGCCGCCATGCGTCGGGCCAGGAGGAAGAACAGGAAGCCGGCATAGGCGAACTGCAGCAGGGCGATGAGGCCGACCACCAGGAAGACGTCGTTGAAGGCCAGGACGTTGGCCTGCTGGGTCAGCTGCTGGGTCAGCAGGGCGCTGGCGTCGGCGGCGCGGAAGGCCGGGTCGGCCTGGGTGGGGGCGTAGACCCCGGCATAGGCCTGCAGGGTGGCGGCGACGGTGGGGTCGGTTCCAGTCAGGCGCTCGGCCAGGCCCACGGCGTGCGACTGGGCGCGGACGGTCTGCAAGGTGCCCAGCATCGACGCGCCGAACAGGCCGCCGAGGTTCTGGGCCACGCCGAACATCACCGAGAAGGTGATGATCGAGCCCAGCCCCCGGGTCAGCAGCTGGCCGATGCCGAACATGAAGGACGGCCCCAGGAACATGGCCGCGGCGAAGGCCAGCAGGGCCTGGCTGACGAAGAGGTTGGCCGGGGCGGTCTGGACGGTGGCCTGGGCGTCGAGGAACGAGCCCATGGCGATCAGCAGGATCGAGCCGAGGAACTGCGGCGCCAGGGTCTTCTGGTTGAGGGTCATGGCGCTGGTGACGATGCCGGCCGCGGTGGCGGCCAGCACCACGCCGTAGAGCAGGCGCTGCTGCTCCTGGGCCAGGCCCAGGGCCTGCATCAGGCCGGCGGCCCCGACGCTCTGCTCGGAGAGGATGACCCGCACCAGGGCGACGTTCAGGCAGAAGCGCAGGAAGGCGCCGGTGGCCACCCAGCGGGTGTCGATCAGCGGGTGGGTGCGGCCGTGCTCGACCAGGGCGCCGGCGACCAGCAGGATCACGGCGGCGGCCAGGCACCAGCCCAGCCAGGGGGCTTCGAACCACCAGACGATGCGGCCCAGGCCCAGCACCGCGACCAGCAGGCCAAGGCCTCCGCCCAGCAGGCCGAAGGTGAGGATGTCCATGCCCTCGAAGACGTGGATGCGCACCCCCTGGGGCAGGCGGAACAGGGTGACGGCGGCCAGGCACGCGGCGGCCAGGCACGCTTCCAGCGCATAGAGCCCGTGCCAGTAGGCGGCGTCGAGCAGGCCGGTGGAGATCAGCCGGGCCAGCGGCGCGCCCAGCTGCGAGACGCCGACGCCCAGCACCAGCGCGCCCATCCGGAACGAGGCCGGGAAGGCCTGCAGCATGTAGAACATGGCCAGGGCCGTGAGCGCGGCGGCGCCCACCCCACTGATCGCCCGCAGCAGCAGGGCCATGGCGAAGTTGTCGAGCAGCAGGTGGGCGAAGGCGGTGACGGTGTAGAGGGTCAGGAACACCAGGGCGAACCGGCGGATGCCGAACTGCTGGCGATACTTCACCAGCAGCAGGTTCATCGAGATGTTGGTCATCACGTAGATGGTGGTCAGCCAGGCGCCCTGGACGGGGCTGAGGCCCAGCGAGCCCTGGATGGCCGGCAGGTTGACCGAGACCAGCGCCGTGCCCAGCGAGCCGGTGATGCCGATCAGCAGGCTGATCAAGCCGTGGATAATGCGGAAGTGGGTCGGGAAGGCGGGCGTCGACGGCGAGCCGGGCATCAGCGGCCGCTCGTGCGGCAGCCAGTCCGGGACCGGTCCGATCTGTTCGCCGTGCTGGGGCATCGCGCGGCCCCGTCAGGCGGAGGGCGACACGGTCAGGCGGCGCGCGCGCGGCGCTGGCGAAGCGATCGGAAACGGAAACGACGTCATCGCGCCCTCATGTCCTGTCCAGCGACGCGACTGTGGGCCGCCTCGCGCGGTCGGTCAAATGCGGCAAGGCGCGCGGCTTGACGGTTCGGGGCGCAGCGGGGGCGGGCGTGGCCTCCTGGCCCTTCCCTCCACCGTCAAATCCCCGCGAAGGCGGGGACCCAAGCCGAGTCCGACGGCGACCCACGGTCGTGCCGATCCCCGAGAGTCAGCTTGGATCCCCGCCTTCGCGGGGAAGGACGGAGGATGGGGGCGTCCAGGAACGTCAGGCAGACCTTAGAACCTGCTGGCCAGTCCGATCCTGACCATGCGGCCGATCGGGTCGCGGTCGTCGCGGCCGTAGCCGGGGGCGGGGCGGCCGTCGCCCAGGCGGGCGCGGGGGCGGGCGTCGAGCAGGTTGTCGACGTCGAGCGCGAGGGTGAAGCCGCGGTTGCGGCGCGCGGCGGCGGCGAGGGGGCTGTCGCCGGCCGGGGGCGGCGCGACCTTGCGGTTGACCAGATAGGCGAGCCGGACGTTCACCGTGCCGAAGGCGTCCACCTTCAGGTCGCCGTCGCCGTCCTGGCCGCTCTGGTTGCGGATGCGGTAGGCGCTGCGCCAGGCGCCGCCGGCGTTGAGGCTCCACGGGCCGCGGCGGGCGCTGACGCTGAGGCCGAAGTCCTGGCGCGACAGGCCGCCGCCGTCGCCGGCCAGGCGGTCCATGCTGGGCAGGCCGGCGCGGATCACCGTGGCGTCCTCGAGCCGAACCGTGTGGTTCAGGGAGACCTGCACCGTGCCGCCGCCGCCGCCCGCGAGCTTCGGATCGCCGAGCGGGATGGTGAAGTTGAAGTTCGAGGTCAGCGAACTGGAGGTCGATGAGGCGATGTTGATCGGCCGCTGGTCGATGCTGGTCAGCCGGCCGTCGGCGTCGCGCTGGAAGCGCTCGGGGAAGGCGGCCTCGATGTCGGCGGTGGGCGTGGGCAGCGAGCCGATGCCGTCGGTCGCCTCGCCGCGCTGGTAGTTCACCCCGCCGTTCAGGGACCAGCGGGTGTAGGGGCCGGCCGACGCCGCGACCGTCACGGAGTCGCGCCTGGCCGCCCGCAGGTCGGGATTGCCGCCGGTCAGGGGCGTGATCTCCACCGACTGGCCGGTGCGGAAGTCGAACACCACCGTCGGGCTGCCGTAGAGGGCCGGGGCGAAGCGCTGGTCCTCGGTGGGGACGTCCGTGGCCCGCGACCACGCGGTGGAGAGGTTCAGCTTGCGGATCGGCGTCCAGAAGAGGTTGGCGCCCAGGTTGTCGCCGCGGCCGGCGTCGGCGCGGCGCAGGCCGGCCGACAGCCGCAGGGTGACGTCGCCGAGCTTGGGGCCGCGCCAGTCCTGCGCCAGGGCCGAGCTCAGCAGCGGAACCGACAGCGAGGCGTCGAGGTCCTGGCCGCTGCTGGAAACCGAGCGGTTCAGGGCCTGCCCCTGCGTTCGCGAGCGCGAGACCGTGGCGCGGCCGGAGAGGTCGGTCATCATCGGCCCGGTCGGCAGGGTCAGCAGCGTGCGGTTGGCCCCCAGGATGAGATTGGCCGAGCGGTTGTCGGTGGTCGCGTCGTTGAGGCCGGAGGACTGGGTGCGCGAGAGCCGGCCGGTCAGGGTGGAGCGCACCTGCCAGCCCGCCGCCTGGCCGCCCAGGCCGCCGGTGAGGTTGGCGTTGCGGCTTTCGCTGCGGCTCACCACGGGCGCTCCGCCGGTGTCGGAGGTGAAGCTGCTTTCGCTGGCCTGGAGCATGGCGCGCACCGAGCCGCGCCATTGGCCGACGCCGCCCGTGCGGGCCATGTCGACGCCGACCCGCCGCGATTCCGGGCGCAGGGTGGCCTCGACGCTGTCGGGGTGGCTTTCCAGATAGTCCGGCCGCTCGGCGGCGCGCAGGGCGGTGTCGGTCGAGACCCGCAGGCCGATCCGGCTGGTGTTGAGGTCCTGGATGCGCGAGCGGCGCAGGTCGCCCGACAGGCTGACGGTTCCGCCCGCCGTCGGCCCCGCGGCGCTGGCCAGGCCGTCGCGGGCGGCGAACGACTTCTGCAGCACGATGTTGACCACCCGGCGGGTGGGATCGCCACCGACGCCGTAGGCCGTGGCGGCCGAGGGCGGCAGCACCTCGACCCGCACCAGGGCGTCGGGCGGAAAGCCGGTGAAGGCGTCGGCGTCCGACACCCGCTGGCCGTTGACGATGATCACCGGCGCCGGGCCGCCGCCGAAGCGCTTGTTCACCTCGTTGACGACCTGGCTGATGTCGTCGAGGGCCAGGGCGTCGATCTGGTCGGGCCCCAGCTCGTACTCGGGCGGCATCAGGGCCGCGCCCCGGCGGGCGGTGACCTCGACGCCGTCCAGGGCGACCGGCGCCTCGTCGGTCGCCTGCGGCCGCGCCGCCTCGGCCTGGGCCTGAGCGGCCTGGGTCGAGACGGCGGGGGCGGCGAGGACGCACAGCAGCCACAGCATCGGCCTAGCGTCCGGCTGCTGGCGACGTGGCGCTCACGGTTACTTGCCCTTGGCAGGGGTCTGGGTCAGGGTCGGGCTGTCGAGATCGAGCTTGTCGATCGGGATGGCGAGCGCCTTGGGCGCGGCGGTCTTGATCGCCTCGCCCATGGCCTTGGCGTCGCCGACCACGATGACGCTGGCCTTGGCGGGGTCGAGCTCGGCTTTCGAGAAGGCCTGGACGTCGCCGGCGCTGACCGCCGAGACCTTGTCGGTATAGGCCTGGATCTCGTTCAGCGGCACGCCGTAGACGGCCAGACTTCCGAGGATGTCGGCCAGGCCTCCGGAGGTGCCCAGATCGCGGCCGAAGTCGCCGATCAGCACCGACTTGCGGGCCTGCAGCTCGGCCGGTGAGGCCGGCTCGGTCCCCAGGCGGGTCAGCTCGCCCTTGATCAGCTCGACCACCTGGCCGGCGGACTCGTTCTTGGTCTGCACCGTGGCCGAGAAGCCGCCGGAGGCCGCGCGCGGGGTCAGGCTGGAGCCGGCGCCGTAGGAGAGGCCGCGCTTGATGCGGATCTCCTGGTTCAGGCGGGCCGAATAGCCGCCGCCCAGCACGCCGTTGGCCACCAGGCCCGCGTAGTAGCGGGGATCCGAGCGCAGTATGGCCGGCTTGGCCACGACCACGGCCGCCTGGCCGGTGCCCGGCAGGTCGATGACCACCTCGCGCGGCGTATAGCCCGTCGGGCCGGGGGCGGGCGTCGGCGGCGGACCGGCCGGCTTGGCCCAGCCGCCGAAGGCTTTCTCGGCCAGGGCGAAGCCCTGCTCGGGCGTCAGGTCGCCGGTCAGCACCAGCACCGCGTTGTCGGGACGCCAGTAGGCGGCGTGGGTGCGCACCAGGGCCTCGCGGGTGATCTTGGGCAGCGAGCCCGGCGTGCCGCCGGCCACGTGGCCATAGGCCGAGCCGGCGTAGATCACCGGGGCGACGGCGAAGCCCGCTACGCCGCCGGGGCGCTGATAGGTCACCGACAGGCCGTCCAGCGCCTCGGCCCGCACGCGGTCGAGCTCCTCGGCCTTGAAGGCCGGCTTCTCGGCCACGTCGGCCATGATCGCCAGGCCCTCGGCGGCCTTGTCGGAGATGACGCTGAGGGTCAGGGACGAGCTTTCCCAGCCTGAACCGGCCGAGAGGTCGGCGCCCAGGGCCTCGGTGGCCTGGGCGATCTGCGTAGCCGTGCGGGCGCCGGCGCCTTCGGTCAGCAGTTCGGCGGTCAGGGCCGAGACGCCGGCGAGGCCTTTGGGATCGGCGCTGGAGCCGCCCTTGACGGTGAGGTCGGCGGTGACCAGCGGCAGGTCGCTGGACTTGGCGACGATCACGCGCAGGCCGTTGGCCAGCATCTTCTCGACCGGCGTCGGCAGGACCGGCGAGACCGGCTGGCCGGGGGCGGGCGGGGCGATCCGTTCGGCCTCGGGCGCCAGGGTGGTGACCGGTTCGTCATAGCCGACCGAGGCCACCTTGGGCGGGGCGGGGAAGGGATCGGCCTCGCCCTTGGGCTTGGCGCTTTCCGGCAGGTAGCGGATGACGGTGCGGCGGTCGGCGGCCAGATACTTCCTGGCCACGCGCTGGACGTCGGCGGCGGTCACCGCCTGCAGGGCGGCAAGGTCGGTGTTGGCGCGGCCGGCGTCGCCTTCGGTGCGCAGGGCGTAGCCGAGCGCCGAGGCGCGGCCGTCGATGGTTTCGCGCTCGCGCACGGCGCCGGCCAGCAGGCCGGCCTTGGCCTCGGCCAGTTCGGCGGCGGTGGGCGGGGCGTCGCGCAGGCGGGCGACCTGGGCCAGCAGCGAGGCCTCGCCCTGCTGGGCGGTCTTGCCGCCGGCCATGATCGCGCCGACGTAGAACAGGCCCTGCTGGGCGCTGTCGGGCGCGGCCGAGAAGGTCGATTGGGCGATCTTCTGGTCGTAGACCAGGGCGTCGTAGAGCCGCGAGGACTTGCCGGCCGACAGGATGGCGTCGAGCACGGCCAGGGCCGGCACGTCGGGATCGGCGGCCGGCGGGGCCAGCCAGGTGATCGCCACCGCCGGCAGCGGCACGTTGGGGCCGTAGGTGGTGACGGTCCTGGGGCCGGCGCGCGGCGGCTCGACCGCGGTGACCGCCTTGATCGACGCGGCCGGGGTCTTCAGCGGGCCGAAATACTGGTCGATCCAGGCGTCGAGCTGCGCGTCGTCGAAATTGCCGACCACGATCAGGGCGGCGTTGTCGGGACGGTAGTAGGCGGCGTGGAAGGCGCGCACGTCGTCGACCGTGGCCGCGTCCAACTCCTCGATCGAGCCGATGCCCGGGCGCTGGTAGGGGTGCACCGAATAGGAGGCGCGCGGGATGTTGATGAAGAAGCGGCCGTAGGGATTGGCCAGCACGCGCTGGCGCAGCTCTTCCTTGACCACGTCGCGCTCGGACTTGAACACCGCCTCGTCGATGACCAGCGAGCCCAGGCGGTCGGCCTCGGCCCACAGCAGGCGCTGCAGGTGGTTGGCCGGCACGACCTCGAAATAGTTGGTGAAGTCGTCGGCGGTGGAGGCGTTGTTGAAGCCGCCCACGTCCTCGGTCAGGCGGTCGAGCATCTCGTTGGGCATGTTGCGCGTCGACTTGAACATCAGGTGTTCGAAGAGGTGCGCGAAGCCGGAGCGGCCGATCGGATCGTCCTTGCTGCCGACGCCGTACCAGACCTGGACCGTGACGTTGGGCGTGGTCACGTCGCGCGAGGCGTAGACCTTCAGGCCGTTGGCCAGGGTGCGCTCGCGATAGACGATCGGCGGCACGGCGATCGAGGCTTTCGGCGCTGAAGCGGCGGCAGGCTCGGCGGGCGAGGCGGCCTGGGCGGCGGAAATCGGGGTCAGGGCGGTGGTGGCGACGGCCAGGGCCGCGAAGGCGGACACGGCGGCGGGGCGGATCATTCTCGAATACTCCGAAGCTGACCGCCTAGGCATAGGCGCCCGAGCGCCCATAGGCAATTTACAGTTGTGTCACTTGTCGCGGTTTCCTTCGCGGGAAGTCAAGAAGCGGGTCGGAACGGTGGTCGCGGAGCGCCTCAGTTGATCGCGGCGGACGGCGGGCTGTAGCCGGCCAGGCGGACCAGCACGCCCTCGGCGTTCTTGCGGTAGTAGCCGCCGGGCGAACTGAGGGCGCCGCCGCAGGCCGGGCAGGGCTTGTTCACGGAGACCTTGCTGCTGAGCAGGTCGAGCACGTCCTGCTTGAGGGTCAGCACGGCGGGGCCGCCGCAGGCCTCGCACTTCAGGGCCAGTCGGGTCGACATCAAACGCTCTCCATCGTCGCCAGCTTGCGGACTGGGGCGCCGCCGGCGGGCGTGGGGGAGGGGGCTCCGGGGGCGCGAGCACTGCAAGAAAACCCCTCGAGATGGCGTGCTCATGACCAAGTCTTGCAAGGATCGGCCGATCCTTGCAGAGAACGCGGTTATCGTAGCTTCGCCGCAAATCCGGGGCCATCGTCTCGCTGCACACGGTCCCTATCGACGCGCTCATACAGGAGACGCGTCATGAAGAGACTGACCTTGATCGCGACCGTGGCGACCGCGCCACTGCTTGCGATCGGCCCCGTGGCGCACGCCGAAAAGACGATCACCAGCGACTCCCGAACGACGCCCATCGCCACCTCGACGGCGAGCGACGGCACGGCCGACGACGTCAAGATCACGACCGCCGGCGCCATCACCCTGTCGACCTCCGGCGCGATCGTCACGCTCGACAGCAGCAACACCGTCACCAACAACGGCACGCTGAGCTCGGAGGACGTCTCCGACTCCATCGGCATCCTCGTGCTGGGCGGCAACACCGGCACGGTGACCAACGACGGCACGATCTCGCTGACCGAGGACTATTCGGCCACGACCACCTCGAGCATCGTCCACGGCGCCTTCGCCGAGGGCTCGGGGCGGTACGGCATCTATCTGAAGGGAACCGACGCCTTCACCGGCGACGTCACCAACAGCGGCACGATCACCATCGAGGGCAACGACTCCTACGGGATCCTGCTGGAATCCCCGCTGATCGGGAACCTGATCAACAGCGGCTCGATCTCGATCGTCGGCGACGACAGCACCGGCATCAAGATCGCGGGCGGGGTGACGGGCAATGTCACCCAGTCTGGCTCGATCAGCGTGCAGGGCGAGAACTCGGTGGGCCTGTCGGTGGATTCCGCCGTCTCGGGCGCGCTGTCGATCGAAGGCAGCGTCAACGCCACCGGCTATCGCTACACCAGCCGCGCCAGCGCGACCTCGACCCTGGCCAAGATCACCTCCTATGCCGACAACCTGCTGCAGGGCGGCTCGGCCGTAGTGGTCTCGGCCGACGTGGCCGGCGGCATCATCCTGACCGGCTCGGACAGCACCGTCACCGTCGACGGCACCACGACCACCACGGTGACCACCAGCTATTCCTCGACCGGCACGGGCTCGATCTCGGTGCAGGGCGAGGCGCCGGCCCTGCTGATCGGCTCCGACACTCAGGACGTCACCATCGGGGCGGTCGGCACGGACGCCGACGCCTATGCCCTGATCATCAAGGGCTCGATCTCGGCGGCGGGCATCTATGACGGGGTGACGTCGACGGCCCTGCAGATCGGCGGCGACGCCGGCTACGCCACCACCCTGACCGGCGGCATCCGCCTGGACGGCTCGATCTCGTCGTCGTCCTATGAAGCCGACTCGACGGCGATCCACCTGAAGTCCGGGGCCGACGTCGACACGCTGTTCAATCGCGGCACGATCAGCGCCAGTTCCTATTCCTATGCGGAGTCCGGCACGACGGCGACGGCCTACGGCCTGGTCATCGACTCCGGCGCGACGCTCAGCAGCCTCAACAACACCGGCACGATCGCGGTGACCCGCACGGGCGAGAGCGGCGATGCGGTGGCGGTGCTCGACGAGTCGGGGACCCTGACCTCGATCACCAACAGCGGCCACATCTACGCCGCTGTGGTGGCCCCGACCGTGACCACGGCGGGCGACACGGTGACGACCACGGCCACCGGCTCGGCCGTCGCCTTCGACCTGACGGCCAACACCACGGGCGTGACCCTGACCCAGACGGCCGCCACCTCGAACAGCGGCTCGGTGGCCGGCACCACCTCGGTGACCCTGACGACGACCACGGCCACCACGATCACGCCCTACATCTACGGCGACGTGCTGTTCGGCTCGGGCGACGACACCCTCAACATCTACGCCGGCTACCTGATCGGGGCGATGTCGTTCGGCGAGGGCGACGACGTCCTCAACATCGACGGCGGGGCCACCGCCTATGGCGACCTGATCGACCCGGACGGCCTGGGCTCGCTGACCATCGGCGACGGCCGCCTGACGGTGACCAACACCGACACCATCGCGGTCAAGAGCCTGAACCTGGGCTCGGAGTCCGAGCTCTACATCACCGCCAACCCGACGACCGGGGAGAACACCTCGTTCACGGTGGGCACGGCGACGATCGCCAGCGGCGCGACGATCGGCGTGCGCCTGACCAGCCTGCTGACCGCGCCGACCACCTATACGGTGCTGACCGCCGACACCCTGACGGCGGGAACCCTGGCCAGCAGCGTCTCGCAGGCGCCCTATCTCTATGTCGCCAGCGCCTATGCGCAGGACAACAGCGTCTATCTGGACGTGCGCCGCCGCACCGCCGCCGAGGCGGGGATGAGCACCGGCCAGGCCTCGGCCTATGACGCGGTGTTCGGCGCCCTGGGGGCGGATTCGAGCATCGCCGACGCCTTCCTCGTGCAGTACACGCGCGACGGATTCTACAATCTCTACAACCAGATGCTGCCCGACACCGGGGTGGGGGCGTTCCGCGCCCTGACCTCGATCAACCAGCAGATCGGCGAGGCCACGGCCGACCGGCCCGACGCCGGCGACCGCTATGGTCCCGACAGCGTCTGGGTGCAGGAGGTCAACGCCCTGGTGCGTATCGACGACGGCGACACCCTGGGCTCGGACACCTATGCGGTGGGCTTCGTGGCCGGCTACGAGGCCATGGGCGACGCGGGCGGGGCCTTGGGCGTCACCCTGTCGCTGGTCAATCTGCAGTCCAAGGACACCGCCGCCAAGGTGGGCGAGCAGAACAGCGGCATGTTCGGCCAGACCGGCGTCTACTGGCGCCGCTCGGTCGGCGGCTGGCGGTTCAATCTCGGCGGGGGAGGCGGCGGCGGCCGCTTCAAGGGCCGGCGGGTGTTCATCTCCGAGGACGTCGACAGCGACGGCGAGGCCGACGTCTATCTCAAGAACCGCTCGGCCTGGTACGGCCTGACCGGCTACGCCTTCGGCGGCGTCGCCTACCGCCAGGACTTCGGCAAGGCCTATCTGCGGCCCGAGGCGCGGATGGACTACACCTATCTCTACGAGAGCAAGCAGGAGCAGTACGGCGGCGGCGACGGCTTCGACCAGGTCATCCAGGCGCGCTCGTTCAGCAACCTGTCGGCCAATCTCGGCGTGGCCTACGGCAAGCGCTACGAGAACGCCGACGGGGTGTGGTTCGAGCCGGAGGTGCGGGTCGGCTATCGCCAGACCGTGGCGGGCGACATCGGCGAGACCGTGGCGGCCTTCACCGGCGGCGGCTCCAGCTTCACGATCAGTTCGATCGACAACCGCCAGGGCGCGCTGACGCTCGACTTCGGGGTCAAGGCGGGCTCGGCCCTGTCCTATTTCGCGGTGAAGGGCGGGGTGGAGGCCACGCGGCACCAGAAGGCCTACAAGCTGAGCTTCAGCGGGCGGGCGATGTTCTAGGGACCGTTCCTGGGTTTCGGGGACGCCCGCGCCGGGTTCGTGAAGGCCCAGGGGGCGATGTTCCCGAGGCAGAATGCATTTAAACCAACGTTACGTGAAAAACCTGTTTGACATCTCCGTAGGGTAGTCTAGATAGCCGCCTCCGCCGCAGCGCAACGCACCGGCGGGGGCCGCTCCCGGGACTTCCGAGGCGGTCTAGGGCTCCGGCCCAGGTCTTTGACATTGTTGATTTGGAAAGAGAAACGCAGGCGGCGGCGCTCTGGCGGTCATCCTTCGGGATGGCGCAATAGACGCTGACGAATGCGGTCTCTTGAAGACACCATTTATACGGTGGCTGGGCTTTAGGGCTTGGTCATTGTGTGATGGGAACTCGTCAAGAAACTATGCAAACCAGATACGCGACTGAGGTTTTCCCCTCGGTCAAATAGCTGGAGTCAATGTCAACTCAACCTGAGAGTTTGATCCTGGCTCAGAGCGAACGCTGGCGGCAGGCCTAACACATGCAAGTCGAACGGATCCTTCGGGATTA
>PJTT01000376.1_pt1 | contig 40264 bp, 33 predicted proteins | sample 1512261 | NCBI WGS metagenome assembly PJTT01 (sample SAMN08177685, study PRJNA422409) | Soil metagenome, whole genome shotgun sequencing project. | isolation source: Soil (2) enriched on wood chips | place: USA: Madison | collected 2015-01-15
ACTTACGTCGCTTTGACTCTCACACTTTTTCACTTTTAAATCAAATCTATTGGTAAATGCATACTTTTTTACCCCCTACACAATTATTATACAAACATAGGAGCGTCGCAAGGGACGATCAATAGTATTACTGCTGATGATAAAATAATACTGGTTCTAAAATTTATTTATTGTTTATCCCACCAAACCCTATCCGTTAGTTTAGCTGATTGCTGTGGCTGTGGATTTGAGTTACGTTCGGATTGTGGATAGAGTAATCTTCTTGGTATATCTGATAATGCGTTTGCCGGCTTTTGCAATACAGGAAATCCGGTACGACGCCAATCGTTCCAATTTTCTGTAGAAAGGAAATTTGCAATTACTTTTTCTTCCATTATACGTTGTAATGCATTGGCGGTGGTAAGTGTGCCACGGGCTGCAAAATATGGCGCACTGGCAGCGGTACTAATACCTAATTTTTCCATATGAGATGTTATTGCGGCGGTATAAAAAGGTTGCGCAGCGGCTGCATTGGTTTTAATTAATGTTGCTTCTGCTTTTATAAACAATGCCTCGGAATAGTTAACAATATAATTAGGCGCATCATCGCTTCTATAAAAATCACCGGGTACGGAGTAATCTTGTAAATTACCTACATCTACGGTTCCTATTTTTCTACCGGTATATTGTCCTGTGTTTTTTGCTTTTGCAACCATTACAGGCAAGCGAGGATCGTTTCTTACTTTTAATGTATCTACAAAAGTTGAAGACAATACCAGGGTTGCAACAGGATCGAATGACCAATACCATTGTACTTCTCCACCTGATCCGCCGGGGTAAGTATATTTTAAATCATCGTCATTAGAAGTCATGCCTTTATCCAACGCCTGTAAAGCAAGATCGGCCTGGGCGGTGGCAGTATAGCCGGGTGCCTTGGTTAGGTGCATATAATATCGGGCTTTTAATGTGTACGCCAGTTTGCGCCATTTATCCATATCGCCACCATAAAAATTATCATCATTGCCCGGTACTTTGCCTTCATTTTTAGCAATGTCGGCTATACCTTCATCTAATAAAGACTGAACGGTTTTATAAATATCTTCCTGGGAATCGTATGCCGGTGTAAAATCATCACCGCCTTTTAATGCTTCTGTATAAGGCACATCACCCCACCAATCTGTTGTAGTAGCTAATGAAAACGCCATAAGTATTTTTGCAATGCCTGTGTAATTATAATTACCATTTGCCTTTGCTGTTTCTATTAACACTTTAAGGTTATTCATGCTCTTTACATAAAGTGCTGTCCAGTCGCCATCAACTTGCGAGTTAACCAACAAGAATGTACCATCGTTAGGAGTGGGTTGGTTTAAGCACACTACCTGCATGTAATGCTGTGCTAATATTGGCGCTAAACCTTCTGCGCCTGACACTACGCGGTGAGAAATAACCAGCTCAGCAGGTGCTAACATTAATGCCTCTTGTACTTTTATTGGTCTGTTAGGATCGTTATTAACATCTATAAATTTTTTACAGCCCGCAGTAATGATAAACACTACCAAAGCAACTGTATATACTATTTTTTTCATAATGATTGTTTTGGGTGTTATAATTAAAAACCAACTCTAAGTGTAAAATTGATGGAACGTGATGTAGGTGTAGAAAATGAGTATAAACCTTGTGACCCATTGGATGAACCAAAAGAACTTACTTCCGGATCGGCACCCGTGAAATGGGGACTATATATCCACAAGTTTCTACCTGTTACCACCAAAGCAGCAGAACGTATAAAGGTGTTACCAAAAAAAGATTTTGGTAACTCATACCCCAGACTTAGGTTGCGTAATTTAATGTAGGTACCGTCTTGTATGACAGATTCCAGTATACTATTTAACCTACGGAAATAATCTTGTCCGGTGGTGGTTACATCATTGGGTCTGCCATCTGCATCTTTTACACCTGATACAATTCTGTCTTCCCTGTTTTCGGTTGCTTTTGGTGTGCCATAAAAATAACCGTAGCCATCAACATTGTTTTCAATGTCACCGCCCTTTTTCATATCAAATGCAAAACTTAATGTTATGCCGCCATAACGAAGGGTACTGTTTAAACCAGCCAACCAGTCGGGAGTTATATTACCTACTATGCCATCCACTTCATCACGAAGTGGTAAACCTGTATCGTCAATTACCCATTGACCATTGTCTGATCTTTTAAACCTGCCACCAAATTTTACGCCATATGGTTGGCCAACAATTACCTGGCTAAATCCATTTCCCAGTTGTTGTAAATCGCCATAAATAGCTAATACTTTATTATTAATTTTTGTGAAGTTTACGCCAACATCCCAACTAAATTTTCCTGATCTCATGACCGTTGCATTTAACAAAGCCTCTACTCCTATATTTTCCATTTCGGCAGAATTTACAGTGGTACCGGTAAACCCGGTTGAAGGTGCTATGGATACACCGGGAATTAATCCATTAGTTGTTTTCTTTTTAAAATAAGAAACTTCTAACCCTACCCGATTATTAAATAACCTTGACTCAAGGCCTAGCTCAAACTCACCTATATTTTCATTTTTTAAATGTGGGTTGCCCAATGTTTGACTTAGGAAAAATCCTGACTGAGAATTAAATGGATAGGTAATATTACCAACTGTAGCAATTTCAAAAGGTGTAAGTAAAGAATAAGCATCTACCCCGTCATTACCTACCACCGCATAAGATGCTCTTAATTTAGCAAAACTTACAACTTTGCGGATGGAGGGTGATAACAACTCGGAAAACACAAAACCAAGCGCTGCTGAACCATAAGGATAAAAACTGTTTTCTTTAGCTAATACAGAACTACCATCGTACCTACCGGTTAGAGATAATATTAACAGGCGGTTATAATCAAGATTTGCCTGTGCATAAAAACCTATTTTACGGGTGAGATAGTTGTTTTCGGTAGAAGTAATGAGAGAGGCAGAACTTACATTATCAAACCCATCAATGGTTAGTCCTCTGCCTGTTATTTGATAAGCCTGGTCATAACGGGAATAGATATTATTACCCACCATTACATCCAGGTTAAACTTTCCAAACTCCCGGTGTGCACTAATCATTAAGTCATGATTAAACTGACGAAAATTACTATTGCGTTCAATAATTCTTCCATCCGGTAACGCAGCCGAACCTACGTTTTCTTTATACTTTGCTTGCTCGGTGTAAATATCAACGCCAATTCTTTCGGTAATGGTTAACCAGCTTAACGGATTATAGTTAAACGTTAATACAGGTATAAACCTGTTTACCGTTGATCGGTTATAAATGTTATCTAATACCCAGTAGGGATTGTTTCTGGAAAAACGAAATAGTCGTTGTGTACCATCCGGATTTAAGTAAGGTTGCAAATTATAACTTACAGGAGCTGTTAATACCGTCCACAGCGGACTTTCTAAAACATAGCCCTCCGGTTGCCTATCATTCTCGGAGTTTATATAATTAAACTGAAATGTGCTATTGAAGTTTTTAGTAATTTTTGTAGAATACTTTGCAAAAACAGAATGCCTTTTATACTCGGTAGTAGGCACTGTGCCTTTTTGATTAAGATAGGAATAAGAAAGAAAATAACCTGAACTGGCACCACCACCCGATACACTTAAAGTACTGTTACTGGTAACACCGGTTCTAAAAAAATCTTCACCCGGTTTATAACGCTTAGCCGGTTGGCCATTTATTTTAAGCGTGTCCATTAATGGGCCCCAAACAGCACTGGTCTTCTGATTATCCCCATCATAAAACACTCCTCTTTCTCCTTGTCCGTACTTTGTTTGTATTTCCGGTAAAAGTGGTTTTTCAAAAGATAAATCCTGTGAAAAATTAAACTCAGGTTTTCTATTTTCCTTACCATCTTTTGTAGTAATAATAATAACCCCTCTGGCACCTGACGAACCATACAATGCAGTGGCTGCTGCACCTTTTAATATATTCATACTTTCAACAATCGAGGGATCAATATCTGCAAGCCTGTTTGTACCGGGGCCGGAATTTAAGTTTCCCGTTTCATCGTTATTAATAGGTATACCATCCAGCACAATTAATGCTTGGTTGTTACCAAAAATAGAAGAGTTACCTCTTATTACTATTCTTGAAGAGCTGCCTGGTGAGCCTGATGAGCTGGTAATTTGCACACCGGAAACCTTACCTGCAAGTGCGTTTACAAGATTGGGCTCTTTGGTTTTTAATAGCTCATCACCTTTTACTTCCTGCGTGCTGTAGGTAAGGTTTCGTTTATCCTTTTTTACACCCAACGCAGTTACCACTACCTCGGTAAGTGAATTATCAACTATAGAAAGTTGAACGGTTAATGAAGTTTTTCCGTTTACCGGAAGCTCCTGTGTTAAAAAACCCAAATGAGAAAAAATTAAAATAGCATTTGATGGTGCAGTAATAGTAAACGCTCCTTCATTATCGGAGCTTACCCCTGAATTATTTTTGCCCTTTACGCTTATGCTAACCCCAGGCAATCCCACGCCGGCAGCATCAGTTACTTTTCCGGTAATTGCCTGCTGTTGGGCATCAGTTTTGTTAAAAAACAAAAACACAGCAACTAAAACAACAATAAAGTGTCGGTGCATAATAGTTAGTTTTTTTGAAGTAGAAAATAGATAGAAACGAAGAATGAGATTAACTCTTTAGCCTGTGCATTATTATAAAATAATACTTATTTAAAATTGCCACTAAAAAGTTACTACAATTTTAAATCCAGTAAAACACTTGATACTTTACAATTTTTAGCAAGCTATAGCAGTATTTTATCCGTTTTAGATAAATGCATACCAGATACGAACGATAAGCGTATAAACACCGTATGTTAGAAAAGGAAAAAGCGAGTTGAAATATGGTAGTAGTAAATGTAGAAAATATGGTTTAAATGAAAAACTTCCACGCAACATTGCCTACAACAAGTTGAGTAAGTTTAGCACAAAAAAAGGATTAAAATGAATCTAGCTTTCACTTTAATCCTTTCGTATGTTGAACATCAAAAAAATCTTATTTCAATAACCCCTTTAGAATAGTTTGTTGAGAAGTAGTAGGGTTTTCTAACTGAAGCAAGGTAGCCTTTGTTATTGTTTCACCCTTCTGATTTTTATCTTCTGAAAAACTAATCGTTAACCCTGCTTTAGTTAAATACTTATTGTAGTCAACTTCCTTTAGGGTGTAAATGTAGTCAAACAGCTCATCCAGTTTTGTACCGGCCATTTGTTCGCAGGCGGCTTTTACTTCTGCTTCGGTAAAGCCACGTCCGCCAGATTTATAATAGGTGTTGTACAAATAACGCATTACATCATCCAATGATTTTTTATTGTTAGAGGCTGAACGAATTTCTATATCCAATAATAAGCCTACAATCGGACCTTTCTCATAAAACGAAATAGTTTCGCCACGTTTACCAAAAGGGCCATCCTCCCAGGTATTAGCGCTTGATTGTGCCAGCGTTTGTTTCTTACGACCTGCATTATTCTCAAAGCCCTGTATAGTGCCACGCCAGCCGTCTATAACGTCTTGTTTGTTTATGATGCCCGCTCTGTTTAAAATAATACTTTCGTAATAAACGGTTAAACCCTCGCCTACCCATAAAGAGTTGGTACGGTTTGGTTTTGAATAATCAAACGGACCTAACTCAATTGGCCTGATGCGTTTAATATTGTAGTGATGAAAATATTCATGCGCCAAAAAGCTTAACATGCGGTTTCTAGATCCTGTATTATTTAACCCCTCGCCAGAAAAACCAATAGCCGTTGAGTTTAACTGCTCAATACCACCAGCACCCGGCCCCATGGCAATAAAAGTATAATGCTCATAGGGTATATCGCCAATTAAATTACTGGCGGTAGTTACAATTTTTTCAAGGTCTTTCATTAAACCTACACCATCAAAATTGCCCATTTTAAAACCAATAAAACGGTGCAATTTTCCTTTTACTTTAAACGATGGTAGCTCCTGTAAATCGCCAACCAATATGGGACAATCGTATAGTATATCAAAATCCTTCGCTACATATTTTCCTTTACCAGCGGAATCTAATCCCGTTGCAATTCTTGTCCAGCCATTTTCCAATGGAACTGTAACTACAGCCGGTAAATGCAAAGCTCCTTCTACACCCAAAAAAGTAGCAGTAGGTTTAATAAAAGCTCTCTCCTCGTTTATATAACTGGTAGCAACAAAAGAACGTTCCGTTTGTATTTCATAATTCAACTGTACCTGCTTAACACCTTTGGTAGCAATACGCCATGTATCCGTTCCCATTTGTTGCCAGGAAAGACTTTTACCATGATTGGTAGCGGCTTTAAACTCCTTCACCGTTTTACCATAGTTCATCAATTGGTAATATCCCGGCGACCAGGCAGGCATTTTTACATCAACAATATCTTTACCTCCGGTTTTAAAAGTCATGCTAACGCCAATTTTATTAGCCTTTGTATTGGTAGTATTCACTTTAAAATACACCGTATCTTTTTGGGCAAAGACTATCTGCGTAAATAAAACCGCAGCCACAAAAATTATTTTTCGCATAACAGTCTTTATTTAATTTCAACTTTTTTGGATTTAATAAGATAGTAAACCGGTATACCCAAGGCCGCAATAATAATTCCCGGCCAGGTATAATTGGGTTTGTACATTACCATTAATACGCAAAACGCTATACCCATTACAATATATAAAAATGGTAATACCGGGTAACCAAATGCTTTGTAAGGCCTTGGTAAATCAGGCCTTGTTTTACGTAATTTAAAAATACCAATAATGGCCAGCACATAAAATATTACTACTACTATTGAAATCATATCCAGCAAGTCGCCATACTTTCCACTCAAGCTCCATAAGGCTGCTATCACACATTGTATCCACAATGCAACAGCCGGTACTGCTTTGTTATTTAGTGTTCCAACTTTTTTAAAAAACATACCATCCTTAGCCATTGTGTAATATACCCTTGCTCCCGACATAATTAATCCGTTATTACAACCAAATGTTGATACCATTATCATGATGGCAATAATGATAATACCTACCGGACCAAAAATTACTTGTGCTGCCGTTATAGCTACACGGTCTTTTTCGGCCGATGCCATTTGCGGCATAGTTAGTACACTGGTGTACATAACATTTGCCAATACATAAACCACCGTAACCAATATAGTTCCTAATGCTAAACTCAATGCCACATTACGTTGCGGATTTTTTATTTCACCGGCTACAGCGGTTGAGCTATGCCACGAGTCGCTACTAAAAATAGAGCCTACCATTGCCGCAGCTACTGCACCTAATGCAGCCAACATGGTATAGTTGCTTGTAGTGCCGTCTGCATTTAATCTAAACAAACTCCAGGTTTCTGCCGATAGCCAATTAGCACGCCATACATCGCTCTTAAACGCAACAAAACCAAATACAATTAATGCGGCTAAACTTAATAGCTTGGCCAGGGTTATAACAGTTTGTACGGCCTTACCACTACTCACCCCTCGTGTATTTATTAGTGTGAGTAAAAGTATTACACCAATTGATACTACCTGTGCCGATGATATAGTAAAACTGCCTAAACTTAATGCCACCACATCTTCATCCCATGCGGGTATCAGGTAAGCGGTAAACTTTGCAAATGCCACTCCAACTGCAGCAATAGTAGCAGTTTGTATAACAGTAAAAAATGTCCAGCCAAATACAAAACCCACTAACGGATTATAGGCTTCTTTTAAATAAACGTATTGCCCACCGGCTTTAGGAAACATACTGCTTAACTCGCCATAACTTAATGCAGCCGTAAGCGTCATAAAACCAGTTATTACCCACACCAGTAACAACCAACCTGCACCACCTACATTGCGGGCAATATCGGCACTCACAATAAATATACCCGATCCTATCATACTGCCCGCTACCAACATGGTAGCATCTATTAATCGTAAGGATGGTTTGAAACCTGTTTTCTCTTCTTTCATAAAAAATTATAAAATGTTTTGGTATATCTTTTTTATTATGGCGTGCCCCTTTGTTGTTAAACTGCGGTTCGTACCTCACCTTGTTTCCCAACAAAGGGTCGGGCTGCTACGGGGTACGCTGCGCTTCCGTGCTACGTTTTACTTCGCACCGGCTCGTTCCTCGCCGCCCTTCGTATCCCTCACGCAAAATCAATTTGAAAATTTGATGATTTGGAAATTTGGAAATGAGGGTTTATTATTTAAACATGGTCGCTTGCAAATTGCTCAATAGAATTGTTTCAGTACAAGTGTGCGACGCAAGGGACGATGATAGTAGCACTACTGCTGACTAACAAAAAATAAAACTATTTAAAATCGTAAAACTTCCATTGCGTTTGGTAGTCTCTGTCAATTTTTTGATTTAATAAAGTGGCACGTAACATTTCCATAGGTAAATGATTTTCTTTAATCACCGCATCATGAAATTGTACATTGGTCATTTTTCCACTATCCACTAATTCTTTATGAATGCTGAACAATTGCAAACCACCAACCAAATACGCCAATTGATACAATGCACCATAGTTGGCTTCGAAAGAACGTTTAACCTCGCCGTGTGCATTGGCATACTCATGTCCCACTTCGTTTACCAAATAATCAACACATTGTTTTGGTGTCCACTCGCCAATATGAAACTTAATAGAAAAAGTGATACGAGCACAACGGTGCATGCGCCAGAACAGCATACCAATGCGCTCTTCAGGCGTTTTAGCAAAACCTTCACGGTATAATAACAACTCCCAATACAATGTCCAACCCTCGGTAGTAAACGGTGTATTAAACGCCGACTGACGATAGTTTTTGTAACGGCTGTTCATGTAAAATTGTAAGTGATGACCGGGCACCAACTCATGCTGCACCGTACCTCTTGAAAAATAGGGATTGTTACCACGCATGCTCATTAACTTATCGTCATGCGACATGGTGTTGGTGGGATAAGAAATACTTATTTCACGACCACCGGTGAAAAACGGATTAACCAATTGGCGTTCCGGACTCATCATAATCATACCCCAGGTTTCCTCGGCTAATGGCGGCAGGTTCATTAATTTTTTCTGGTTAATAAAATTAACCGCATCATCATTTAGTTTAATAATTAACTCCGGTTGTTTGCCCGCAGGTACATAACTGTTTTTTACTTTTTCCTGTGCTGCTCGCCAGTCATCGCCAAAGCCCATTTCACGGGATGCTTTTAATAATTCTTTACGGCACCATTCCATTTCCTGATCGGCAAGGCGTAATAAATCATCCACGTTGTAGGCAATCATTTCTGTTTTTAGTAAACGATTCATTTCCTGTTTGCCAATAGGATTGCCGCCAATATTGCTACCATCATTAAAAATCTTTTTATCAGATTTTGAACGGATTGTTTTACTGTAATCATCTATACCCGCAGCTAATGCTTCGTATGATTTTGGAGCCCACCAAGTGAACATAGGATCGTAACCATTGTAAAAATCAAATGCACTTTTTAAGCGAGCTTTAATATCATCTATTTGCGAAGCAATAGCCTGCGCTTTTAATTCAGGTATTTTACCACCGGCCTCTGCTGTAGCTTTTGATTTTTTCACCAAGGTCAACATCTTGTGCATCATACCGGCCACCTGCTCACCATCTATGCTTGTACCTCTTCTTCTTTTTTGTTCAAACGCATAAATAGAATCGGCAAAGGGAACATAAGCTGCATTTGCTTTTTGTTCTTTTTGCTCTTCCAACAAAGCTGATTGTGCGTTCTCAATTTTTTGACGCAACAATACATAATCGGCCTTGCCGTAAATACTCATCTTATTAAAATCAGCTTTCTTTAAAGTAGACAAGTACTCGCTGTTTAATTTTATATGGCGGTTAATTTGTTCAGGTGATTTTGCACCACCGCCGCCGCCCCAACGACCACCACCGGACATAGGACCATAGAAATAATCGATAGCCCTTACATCCTGCATATACTGGATAATATAGCCGGAGGCTTCGGTTGCCTGCTCGTACATACTGGCAGGTGCTTGCGCAAAAATATTACCGATAAAAAATTGCGTAACTAAAAGCAATGGAAGTTTAAAACAGTTGTTCATTTTATACTTTTGAAAGAGGAATAAATACCAAAAGAGACTGCGTGATACAGTCTCTCTCAAAAATAACCAAAGCATAACGGTTCCGGTTATCACATATTAACCAGAACTTGCCTCATTTGAACATTAAAAACAGTAACCTAAGCGGGTTTGTTTTGTGAGTACACCAATAGTGCGGCGGCCAAATCTTCCACCGCTAATCCGGCCGATTTAAACAAAGTAATTTCTTCATCGGTAGTACGGCCCTGGTGTTTTTTTAAACACAATTCTTTTATATCGGCTTTTACATTATCGGGGTTAAACACACCGGTTTTAATAGGTATTGCAAGATCACCGGTTTCGTGTAAAGCGCCTTCACGGGTATCTACAAAAACGCTGCTGCGGGTAATAGCCGTATCATCCGTTTCTCTTGTATCAGGCTTGTGCGAACCTATTAAATCCAGATGGGTTCCGGGTTTTAACCACTCCCCTTTTATAATGGGTGTTGGCGATAAAGTAGCTGTAGAAATTACATCGGCATTGCGGGCAGCCGTTTCTATATCAGTAGCCGCTTGTACATGTATGCCATCGGCTTGTAACTGTGTAACAAAGTTTTCCAGTTTGGTTTTATCCCGCATCCACACCTGAATATTGGTGTATGGCCTTACAACGCTATGCGCTTGCACCAAATGACGGGCTACTTTGCCACCGCCTACTACCAATAAGTTTTTTGCATTTTGGGGTGCAAGGTATTTTGCTGCTAATGCAGATGTACAGGCCGTACGTCGTGATGTAAGTTCAGCCGCATTCATCATAGCCAGTTGCTGGCCGGTAACGGCATTCCATAATGTGTACACCGCATGAATGGCGGGCAGGTTTACCTGGTTATTACGTGGTGCTACAATTACTTGTTTTACACCCAGGTATTCTTCATTCCATACCGGCATTAATATCAGCGCATTTTCATCCTGCGCTGCTGTTTTATAAAAATGATGATGACGAACCGGCAACTGATAGTTAGAACAAAACATTTGCTCCAATGCATCAATCAACACCGCATAATCCAATGCAGCTACTACTTTATCATCAGGTATAATCAACATGAAAAACTATTGAAAACGTTCAGGATTATAAATATCAATACCTACTGCAGTTTTTTGTTCTTGTACAATATCTGCCACCACTTTACCAGTAGCCGGGCCAAGGCTTAAACCCATCATACCCAAACCACCTGCTATTACTAAGTTTTTTACTTTAGTTGATTGCCCAAGATATGGTAACCCATCAGCAGAGCAAGGTCGGAAACCATGCCATACTTCATTTGCCGGTGGTACCGGTAATGTATAATCGGTATAATATTTTGGTACAGATTCAACAATACCCTGTAAACGTTTTGTATTAATGGTATGATTGATAGCAGCCAATTCCATAGTGCCACCAATTCTTACTTTGCCTCCCATAGGTGTTAAGGCAACACGGGCTTCTAATAACAAGGCCGGATGTTGTACTTTACCTTCAAAAGCATTGGTTAAAAAAGAATAACCTTTACCTGGCATTAACGGAATATTTAAGCCTGCTTTCTTCGCCAGATTTTTTAACCAGGCACCACCTGTCATTACAAACTTATCGGCGGTGTATGTTTTTCCTCCGGCTAATACCGATTGTATTTTTTCGCCGCTAATTTCTATATCCGTTACGCCGGCATGTTTTATTAATTGTACACCCATTTTTTCCAGCTTGCTTAACAAGCCCTGCATTAAAGCACGGGGATATAAATGGCTATCACAACGATAATGCACTGCACCTAATACATCTAGTTTTACATTAGGTTCTAATGCCTGCACTTGTGCTGCATCCAGTATATCAATATCCAATCCCATTTGTTTGGCAGTATGTGCCAGTTCAATTTCTTCTTCCTGTGTTTTATGCGTTTTATATAGCATTAAAATGCCTTTGCGGTGCAGGTCAATATCTGTTTCTAAATCAGTGGCTAAATCACTGTACAAAGCACTACTGTATAAATTAAGATCACGCAGGTAAGGTGCGGCTCTATCCACATGTTTTTGATTAGCATGTTTCATAAACTTTAAACCCCAGGATATAAGCGACCAGCTTAAAGATGGTTTTACATAAAACGGACTCTTGCTATCAAACATCCATTTAATGCCTTGCGCAATTATGCCCGGTGCCGCCATGGGTGTAAAATGGCTGGGAACAATCATACCGGCATTACCATAGGAACAGTTATCGGTAAAATCTTCTTTATCCAATACGGTTACCTGCCAGCCTGCTTTACTTAAATAATATGCACTGCAAAGTCCGGCAATTCCGCCACCAATAACTACTACAGTACCACTACCTTTATTCATGTTAATTCGTAATCTTAATTTTAAAAAACTTGTAAGTCATTTTCACTTTTCTTGCCCTCGTCAACCCGTTAATAGCGTCTTTGTCACCCTGAGCTTGACGAAGGGTTACGCAGCAAAATATAAACGCTCATCGGGCTTCGTCAAGCTCAGCCTGACAGTTGCCTTTATATTCAACTATATCACCTGAAAACCGTGTGCATACGGATCATCATCATCAATAATAATTGTATTATACCCTGTAACCATTGCCCAGCCTTCAATACCCGGTACAATAGCCGTTTTACCATCGCCAAAAGCATTTGGCACTTCTTCTTCTATAGTACCAATAAATTGCGAGCCAATAATACTTTCGTGTATAAATTGATCGCCTTTTTTTAGTTTACCTTTTGCATACCATTGCGCCATACGTGCCGATGTTCCGGTACCGCATGGTGAACGGTCAATGGCTTTATCGCCATAAAAAACTGCGTTACGTGCTGTTGCATTATCATTGATGGTTGCTCCCGTCCATTGCACATGACTTAAACCATTTATGTTAGCATCCTGCGGATGTACAAACGTATATTTTTCGTTCATACGCTTGCGTATAACACGGCTCCAACTAATCAATTGATCTGCGGTATAATGTTCAATACCTTTAAAATTTTCTTGTGGATCAATAATGGCATAAAAGTTACCACCATAAGCTACATCTAAAGTTAATGTACCTAAGTCCGGACTTTCTATGGTTAAATTTTCTGAATGTAAAAACGATTTTACATTAGTTAATTTAACCGATTTTACTTTTTTACCTTCCTGCACATAATCAATCAACACTAATCCGGCAGGTGTTTCTAAACGTAACTTACCCGGCACTTTTGGTATTACCAATCCTTCTTCAATAGCAATGGTAACGGTGCCAATGGTTCCATGTCCGCACATAGGTAAGCAACCGCTTGTTTCAATATACAAAACCCCAATATCGTTAGCCTCGTCAATAGGTGGATATAAAATACTTCCACTCATCATATCATGTCCACGTGGTTCAAACATCAGCCCTTTCCTTATCCAATCAAACTCCGCTAAAAAATGTAAGCGACGTTCCATCATACTATTGCCACGCAACAACGGACCACCACCGGCAACAACACGTACCGGATTACCACAGGTATGTGCATCAATACAAGAAAAAGTTTTTTTCATTTATGCTTAATAAATTATGAACGATGAATTATAAATGATGAATAGAATTAATGCAGCTGAACGGAGCGTCGCAAGTAAAGCTCAATCAAGGCTATGCAGCTGGTAACATAAATATTATTTTGTCAGCAACATTACTACTATCACCGTCTGTTGTGTCACTCACTTGTGCTGCAACAATTCTATTGGCCACTTTGCAGTACCCCGTATTTTAATCGGGGTGTTCGGTAATTCTATTCAACACTATGCAAGTCTCCTACAGTATCAGCAAACTCACATTTCCAAATTTCCAAATTAGCTAATTACCAAATTTTCCTTCGTTAACTCACCATTAACCGTGCGCCAAATACCTAATGTATTTTCATTTTTTAATTCTTCAGGCAACACAGCATCGGGCCAGTTTTGATAACTAACCGGACGTGCAAAACGTTTAATAGCATCAGGGCCAACTGCTGTAAAACGACTATCGCTACAAGCAGGATAAGGACCACTATGCTGCATAGCATAACAAACCTCTACACCCGTTGGAAAATTATTAAATAATAAACGACCGCATTTAACAGTTACTGCATTAATCAATGCGCTGTTTGCAGCCAGTTCATCTTCTTCGCCTAGTATAGAAATAGTTAATTGTCCTTCAATGGCTTTGGCAATAGCAATAGCTTCATCGGCCGACTTGTAAGTAACCAATAAACCAAAAGGACCAAACACTTCCTGCGCCATTTGTTTGTTGGCCAAAAACGCTTCTGCAGTTGTAATAGCAATAGCTGCATTACCGGTACCTTCAGCACCTTCTGTTGCTTGTGCAACAGTATCCACATTTGGTTGTGCTAATACACTTGACTTATTGGTATGATATGCTTTTGCAATGCCTTTGTGTAACATAGCGGCAGCAGGCGTTGCAGCAATTTGCTCAGCCAATGTATTAATGAATGTAGCCAACGCAGGCGATTCCGGTGCAATAAAAATTCCGGGGTTGGTACAAAATTGTCCCACACCTAAAGTAAGTGATGCGGCATATTGTTTAGCCACTTCTTCGGCAGCATTGTTTAATTTTTTCTCTAATAAAAACACAGGATTTACACTACCCATTTCGGCAAAAACCGGTATAGGTTCTTCACGTTTATTAGACAAATCTATTAATGCTTTACCACCACCATAAGAGCCGGTAAAACCAACAGCTTTAATGGTATGATGAGAAACAAGATAAGTTCCGTTTTCAAATGAATTGCTATACACATGACCAAACAAACCTTCAGGTAAACCTGCATCGGCAATGGCTTTTGTAATAGCACCGGCCATTATACCCGATGTTTTTGGATGTGCCGAATGTGCTTTAACAATAACCGGACAACCGGCTGCTATGGCAGAAGCAGTATCGCCTCCGGCAGTTGAAAATGCAAAAGGAAAATTACTGGCACAAAAAACAACTACAGGACCAAGCGGTGTATAAGTTTTTCTGATGGATGGTCTTGGTAAAGGTGTTCTGTCAGGCAAAGCCGAATCGATACGTACAGGTAACACTATGCCACTAGCTAATGCATCGGCATAACCACGCCATTGAGAAATGGTACGGCCTTTCTCCCCTTGTAATCTTGCAACAGGTAAATTTGTTTCGGCATTTGCGGTAGTAATTAACTCATCGCCTAATGCTTCAATAACATCGGCAATTTTGTGCATAGCTGCTGCACGTTGTTTTACGGTATAATTCTTAAATATAAAAAAAGCCTCCTGGGCTTTCGCCAAGAGGTTATCTATCTCTTGAATACTTGTATTATCAGTCATCGTATGTTTTAAAAATTTTGCTACAAAAGTAGGTACGAAAATTACTATTATCTATAAATACAAATGAATGCTTTTTGCATGTATCAAAAAGCATTCATTTATTTTATTACTTACATATATTTTAAGCTAACACGTCTTCATTAGCCGGAACAAGATCAAGATATTCCGGTAACTCAGGTCTGCTGGCACGGGCTGTTTCAATAATATTTAATACACGTTTTCTTTCTTCACCTTCAATAGTTAAACGTGGTGCTCTTACATATTCATTGCTGATACCTTCGGCAACCGCTGCCAGTTTAATGTATTGTACCAATTTAGGATGAATATCTAACTCCAACAATGGCATAAACCAACGATAGATTTTTAATGCTTCTTCAATGCGGCCAGCTTTTGCTAAATTAAAAATAGCTACTGTTTCTCTTGGGAAAGCATCTACTAAACCGGCAACCGATCCTACTGCACCCACCAGTTGCGATTCTAATGAAATAGTATCAACACCACCTAATATTTTAAATCTGTCACCAAAACGGTTAATCATTCTGGTAATATTAGTTAAATCACGGGTTGATTCTTTAACCGCTTGTATAGTTGGGTAAGCTTCTAACGCTGCAAACATTTCTAATGTTACATGTATAGCATAGTCAACCGGGTTGTTGTAAATAAGTATAGGTAATGAACTTGCACTTGCTACCGCCTGAAAATAAGTTACCACTTCTTTATCAGAAGCTTTATAACGCATAGGTGGTAATAACATTAAACCATCAGCACCTAAGCTTTCTGCTTTTTTTGCAATATCAACTGCTACGGCAGTTGCTTGCTCAGCTATGTTTAATAATACAGGTATATGTGCAGGTACATGCTTTTTAGCAAAAACCAATAAGTCAAACTTTTCCTGAGCAGTTAATGTACTGGCCTCACCTAAAGTACCGGCCAATATAAAACCAGACACACCTGCTTCCAGCTGTGCATTCAGGTTTTTTAAAAACATATCATAATCTACTTCCTCGTTTTTCTTAAATGGTGTTAACAAAGCCGGATACACACCGTACCAAAGTGCATTTTTACTCATGATGATTTGTAGTTTAATTAGTCAAAATTTTACTCCGCTGCCCATAATTAAAAGGCTTCGGCTTACAAGCAAATATCGCTCAGCAATATTTTATTTAACGCCTGATTATTAGTAAACAATGTGCAAATATTAACCTGTAAACAGGTTAATAGTGGTTAAGATAGGTTTTTTTTGTATTTATCCAGGTATTCTTTAGGCGAAGTACCTGCAATTGATTTAAAAACTCGGTTAAAATTAGTAATGCTATTAAAGCCACTATTGTAAGCAACGGATGAAATACTATTGTACCGTCCAACAGTAAGTTGTTTACATGCTTCGCTAATACGCATTTGATTTAAAAATGTAACAAAGGTTACACCTGTATGTTTTTTAAAATAACGACAAAATGCCTGAGAGGTCATATGTGCTTCGGCAGCTACTTCTTCTAATGTTACATCACGATGGTAATGTAACATGATGTAATTATAAATATGCTCCATTCTTACACCTTCTCTTTCGCCAGTTTTTTCATACGTTGGTGTAGCCGACAATACTTGTGGACGTGGATTCATTTTACAGAATACCCGCAACAGTGATAAAAAATGAAAGATCTGATCCATGTGATTGGCATCTTTCATCAATTTTATTCTCTGTGATACTAATCTGAAATATGGTGCTGCTAATTTAAAACCACCTTTATATTCTTTTAAAAAACCGTTCAATTGTACTAACTCCGGCAACTCCAACAACTTGCTTAAATTACCATTAGGATCGTAAAAAACAGAAATAGTATGTATGGTATCATGTGTAGCATCAGGCATATCCGATTCACTACCTTTAAATACATGCGCCTGATTGGGTGCTATTAAAAATATATCTCCTGCTTCAAATAGATGCATAGTATTATCGGCAATTAAAGTACCATGCCCCTTAACTATCCATACTAACTGTGCCTCTTTATGCTTATGCAGGTGAGGATAAAAATGAGGTATTTTATCTTCCTGAACCATGATTGTTTTTTCGGCCGTAACCGGAACGGTAAATTGGAGGGGTTTCATTTTCTATAGCTGTTGTTATACCCGTAAACTACATATTTTTAACACTTAACAATCATTTAATACTAAAACAGGTTAAAATATGACTATTATTAGTTCATGTTGCCCATAATTTAACCCAAAATAATTGTCCGAATTACACTTTATCCCTATTAAATGGTCTATCTACAGGAAACGATTGGTGCTTTAGTAGTAACACTTAGCGTAAATAAAGCGTATGGCACATTAAGTCTGTAAACTATACTAACATAATTTTAGCGATATACAGTATTATTTTAGCAAATCCTATGTTTTCATACACTTGTATCAATATTTAATCGTCAATAATCTAGGTCTATATTTGTAGTTTTCTTAGATTTGAAACAATTCTGCTTGAATGACATCATATAAGAACCAAAAAAAATTACTGGCTGCTGTAGATTGTATCATCTTCGGTTTTTATCAGCAAACCCTAAAGGTATTACTGATACAAAGAGGATTTACACCTGAAAAAGGTAAGTGGAGTTTAATGGGCGGTTTTATTCAACCAACAGAAGGCCCCGATCAAGCTGCCAATCGTATATTACTAGCATTAACCGGTTTACAAGGTGTTTATTTAGAGCAGCTACATACTTTTGGAGACCCTAACCGGGATCCATATGAAAGAACCCTTACTACTGCATACTTTTCTTTAATAGATATACACCAGTACGAAAAACAAATTACAGAGGAGTACCATGCTGAATGGTTTGCATTAAATGAGTTACCGGAATTAATATTTGATCATAAAGATATGCTCACCATGGCATTGGAAAAGTTGCGTTACAAAGCAGCTTTACACCCGCTTTTGTTTGAGTTGTTGCCCACCAAATTTACCATTCCGCAATTGCATGGCTTATACGAATCGTTATATAATACAACGCTGGATAAAAGAAATTTTAATAGAAAAGTATTGTCAACTAACCTGTTGGTTAAACAAGGCGATAAAGAAAAGCATAGTTCCAAGAAGGGTGCCTTTTACTATAAATTGAACAAAAAAAGCTATAAAAACAATTTTCAAGCGTTTTTAACCATGATACCGGTACCTGTATCCTTTAAAACGATGTAGGCTTAATTTTTTTAATCAAATTAATAAGTGTTATTTTTACAATTATTATCTTGTCATCATGAACAAATATGTTTTCGGAATAGATTACGGTACTGACTCCGTAAGAGCAGTATTAGTAAACACCACTACCGGCCAGGAAATGGCTACATCAGTATTTAATTATCCTCGTTGGAAAAAAGGATTGTATTGTAATGCAGCCTTGCATCAGTTCAGGCAACATCCTTTAGATTATGTGGAAGGATTGGAATACACGATTAAAGATTGTTTACAAAAAGTAGATGCCGCTATTGCACAGCAAGTAGTAGGTTTATCAATTGATACAACTGGCTCTACACCGGTTGCCGTAAATGAAGCTGGCACTCCCCTTGCATTGTTACCCGAGTTTGAAAACGAACCCGATGCCATGTTTGTGTTGTGGAAAGACCATATGGCCACAAAAGAAGCAGCAGAGATAAACCAACACGCCGAAAAATTTGATACCAACTATTTACAATTTGTTGGTGGCATTTACAGCAGCGAATGGTATTGGGCAAAACTGTTACGTTTATTACGCAATAACGAAAATATAAGACCGCATGTTTTTTCTTTTGTAGAGCATTGCGATTGGATACCTTTTTTATTAACCGGCGGCAACAGCTTTGCAGATTTAAAAAGAGGTGTTTGTAGTGCAGGTCATAAAACATTATGGGCCCAGGAATTTGGTGGCGTACCATCCGAAGATTTTTTTACTTCGTTAGACCCATTACTAGCCGGTTACAGTAGCAAGAACTTTACGCATACTTATACCGCTGCCGAAGCAGTGGGCAACCTATCAACCGAATGGGCAAATAAATTGGGACTAACTACCGATGTAAAAATTGGTATTGGTGCTTTTGATTGTCACATGGGTGCAGTAGGCGGACAAATAGAACCTTACTACCTGAGTAAAGTAATTGGTACATCTACCTGCGATATGATGGTGATACCAACCCATGAAATGAACGATATAATTGTGAAAGGTATTTGCGGACAAGTAGATGGCTCTATCATACCAAACATGATTGGTTTAGAAGCCGGTCAATCGGCCTTTGGCGATGTGTATGCATGGTTTAAAAACTTATTAGCATGGCCATTACAATTTATAGAAGACGAGGAAACAAAAAATAAAATTTCTGATCAAATCATTGCTCAACTTTCGCAAGCCGCAGCAGCATTGCCGGTGAATGAAAAAGATGAGTTGGCTATTGATTGGTTAAACGGCCGCCGTACACCCGATGCAAACCAATTATTAAAAGGTGCTATTAACGGTATTAACTTAGCTACCGATGCACCACGTATTTTTAAAGCATTGGTAGAAGCTACCTGCTTTGGTGCAAAAGCCATTGCCGATAGATTTGTACAAGAAGGCATACCCATTAAAGGTATTATTGCGATGGGTGGTGTGGCAAAAAAATCGCCATACATTATGCAAACCATGGCAAACATTTTTGGTATGCCAATACGGGTGCATAAAAGCGAACAAACCTGTGCGGTTGGTGCTGCTATGTTTGCCGCTACTGTTGCAGGCGTATTTACAAAAGTAGAGGATGCCATGCAGGTAATGGGTCAGGGTTTTGATACTACTTATTACCCCGATGAAAACCTGACAAACATTTACAACACTCGTTACACACAATACAAACAACTAGGAAACTTTATTGAACATGGGAAAATATAGTCACATACAACAAGAAGCTTACGAGGCTAATATGCAATTGCCCGTATTAGGTTTGGTGTTGTACACTTTTGGTAATGTAAGTGCATTGGACCGGAGCCTTGGTGTATTTGCCATTAAACCAAGTGGCGTACCTTATAACGAACTTACACCTGATAAAATGGTGATTGTTGATTTGGATAGTAATGTGGTGGAAGGCACATTGCGTCCATCATCTGATACAAAAACACATGCGGTGCTGTATAAAGAGTGGGACAGTATTGGCGGTGTATGCCACACCCACTCTACCTATGCAACGGCCTGGGCACAATCGCAATTAGATATTCCTATTTTTGGTACTACACATGCTGACCATAACACGGTTGATATACCTTGTGCGCCACCCATGGATGATGAAATGATAAAAGGTAACTACGAACATGAAACCGGTTACCAGATTATCAATTGCCTGAATCAAAAAAAAATGGATTACAAAGAAGTGGAAATGATTTTAGTAGGCAACCATGCACCATTTACCTGGGGAAAAAATGCAGCAAAATCTGTTTACAACAGTGCGGTATTAGAAAGCATTGCAAAAATGGCTTTGTTAACACAGCAAATAAATCCATCAGCACCAAGGTTAAAAGATTCATTAATTAAAAAACATTTCGAACGTAAACACGGACCTGATTCTTATTACGGTCAATCATAAAATAAAGAGTTCTTTTAAATTTTTTATTGGGTGCCCCTACGGGTCGGGCTTTACGCTATTACTCCGGCACAAAGCCAACGCACAGGGCTTCACCGGGGTAACCGCTGCAATCCCTCACCCGCTTACGCCAGTGTATTAATTTGATGATTTGGAAATTTGATAATTGGGTTTACACAAAACGTAAAGTCGCTTGCACATTGCCCAATAGAATTAATGCAGTTGAAGAGTGCGACGCAACAGACGATGATAGTAGTACTGAAGTTGACTAACAAAAAATAAATCAAATAAAAAACGATTGTACATGATAAAAAAAATTACATCCTTAGCATTAATAGCTGCCATACTATTAACTGCTTGTAACAACAACACCACAGAGCCAACAGCCACTGGTGATGCCGCTGAAAAGCAAGCCCACAAACCCATTGCAGAAAGTTTTTACGGTTTACATGGTACTGATACCATTACCCGTTATACTCTTACCAACGCAAACAATGTACAGGTAAGCATTATAAACTATGGTGGTACTATTACCGATATTATTACGCCTGATAAAGAAGGCAAAAGCGGTAATGTTGTTTTAGGTTTTGATTCATTAAGTGGTTTTACACAAAAAGGTAATCCGTTTTTTGGTGCGTTAATTGGTCGTTTTGGTAACCGTATTGCTAATGCAAAATTTACTTTAAACGGACAGGAATATAAATTAGCTGCTAACGACAATGGTAATACGTTGCACGGTGGTGCAAAAGGTTACGATAAAGTAGTTTGGACAGCCGCTAAACAACCCGGCGACAGCACCTTACTGTTAACCTACCTAAGTAAAGATGGTGAAGAAGGTTATCCGGGCAATGTAAATATTCAGGTAACTTATACTTTAACCAGCAATAACGAGGTTAAAATAGATTATACCGCAACGACTGATAAAGCAACGCCGTTAAATCTTACCAATCATGCTTACTTTAATTTATCGGCAGGTAGAGACGCAACCATATTAAACCATCATTTATGGATTAATGCTGATAGCTACACTGCTGTAAATGATAAATTAATTCCAACAGGCGATTTAACACCGGTTAAAGGCAATGGTATGGATTTTACCACGGCTAAATTAATAGGCAGAGATATTGCTCAAATAGCAGGCGGTTACGACCATAACTGGGTATTAAATAAAAAAGGAAATAACCTAGAAAGAATTGCTGAATTATCGGACAGTGTTAGTGGTCGTAAAATGGAAGTTTGGACAACTGAACCGGGCATACAATTTTACTCAGGCAACTTTTTAGATGGTACATTAACCAATACCCGAGGTGGTGTTAAGTATGTAAAACATGCAGGTTTGTGTTTAGAAACACAACATTTTCCTGATAGTCCTAACCAACCTAATTTCCCAAACACCATTTTACAACCGGGAGAAACGTACAAACAAACTACTATCTATAAATTTGATGTAGTTAAATAAAAACGAAGAAACGTCACACATATATAAACAGAAAAATAATGCAAAAACATTTTAACGAACTGGAGTTGTGGTTTATAACCGGTAGTCAAAATTTATACGGTGAAGAAACTTTAAAACAAGTTGCCAATAACTCACAAACCATAACAAAGGCTTTACACGAGTCAGCAGATATGCCGATAAACATTGTGTTTAAGCCAATTGCTAAATCAACAGAAGAAATTACAGCACTTTGTGCCGAAGCTAATAACAGCACCAAATGTATTGGTATCATTACCTGGATGCATACATTTTCGCCTGCAAAAATGTGGATCAATGGTTTAAAGAAATTACAAAAACCATTGTTGCATTTACATACACAATTTAACCGTGATATTCCATGGAGCGATATTGATATGGACTTCATGAACCTGAACCAATCTGCTCATGGAGACCGTGAGTTTGGTTTTATGGTATCACGTATGCGTTTAGAAAGAAAAGTAGTGGTTGGCCATTGGCAAGACCCTAAAGTAATTTTACAAATTGCAAAATGGGCTCGTGTAGCTGCCGGTTGGAACGATTGGCAAACCGGACGTTTTGTTCGCTTTGGCGACAATATGCGTTACGTTGCGGTTACCGATGGTGATAAAGTAGAAGCTGAATTAAAATTTGGTTTTTCTTGCAACACTCATGGCATTGGCGATTTAGTTAGCGTAATAAAACAAACTACCGATGCTGAAATTGATACCTTAATTCAAGAGTATGAAGATAGCTACCGCGTAATGGAAAGTTTACGTAAAGGTGGTAACCAACACAGCTCCTTACGTGAAGCAGCCCGTATTGAAATAGGCATGCGTCGTTTTTTACAGGATGGCAATTACAAAGGTTTTTCTGATACGTTTGAAGACCTGTATGGTATGGAACAATTACCGGGCATTGCCGTACAACGTTTAATGAACGAAGGTTATGGTTTTGCCGGCGAAGGCGATTGGAAAACTGCTGCTTTAGTACGTGCCATGAAAGTAATGGCAACCGGCTTACAAGGTGGTAACTCGTTTATGGAAGATTATACTTACCACTTTGAACCAAATGATGAAATGGTATTAGGTTCCCATATGTTGGAAATTTGCCCAAGTATTGCGGATAATAAACCTTCTTGCGAAATACATCCTTTAGGTATTGGTGGTAAAGCCGATCCGGTACGTTTGGTATTTAATGTAGCCGGTGGTGCTGCGTTAAATGCATCGTTAATTGATATGGGCAACCGTTTCCGTTTATTAGTAAATACCGTTACCGCTGTTTCTCCAAAAAGAGATTTACCTAAACTACCGGTAGCAAGAGTATTGTGGAAACCACATCCTAATTTAAATGATGCTTTAGCAGCATGGATTTATGCCGGTGGTGCACACCATACAGGTTATAGCCAAAACCTTACTGCCGATCAGTTTGAAGATTTTGCAGCTATGGCCGGTATTGAGTACGTACAAATAGATAATACCACTCGTTTATCCGAATTAAAAAATCAATTACGCTGGAGCGAAGTTTATTACAAATAAAATTCATCCGGTATTGAATGTATAGGAGGCTGTCGACAAAATTAGACAGCCTCTTTTTATTTCAGTCATTTGAAATCTTATATTTGTTTACCTCAAAACTATAAGCATGAAAAAAAATTATAGCATTCTGCTAGGTCTTTTGTTTTTTAGCCTTGCCATTTTTGCCCAAAACAACACGAACAAACTATACCAGCAAACCAGCGAAATACATGATATAATGGTTAGGTATAATGCCGACAAAGGAAGCATTACCCGCTTTTATGGTATTAGCAGTGGCGAATGGGGCCGTGGTGGCGGAGGCGGTTATAATACTCCTGAACGCAGAGAACGTTTGCAAACTTTAATTACTACCTACTTAAAAGAATTAGACAAAACCGATTTTGACAAAACCAGCATTAACGGTAAAGCAGATTTTATTTTGTTTAAAAGCAAACTGGAAGATGAGCAATACCAGTTAAATCAGGAAGCACAATTATACAAACAGGTAACAAAATACCTTGGCTTTTCTGATAGAATTTTTGCTTTGGAAAAACCACGTAGAAGAGGCATTTCGGTAAAAGGTGAAGAAGTAGCCAAAGAAATGAACAGCATTATTAAAGATGTTGAGAAAGCTGCTGAGGTTTTAAAAAAAGAGCCGGATATAGAATTATCGCAAGCACAAATGGCAAGCGCTGCTGTTAAGGCATTACAAGGTGTATTAAAAAATTACTTTGATTTTTATAATGGTTACGATCCCATGTTTACATGGTGGGTACCAAAAACATATACCGAGCTGGATGCACAGTTAAATAAATACGCCGATGCATTAGCAAAAAAAGGAAAACAAGTAAGCTCACAAAAAGATGATGGCAGTGGTATTATTGGCAACCCCATTGGCCGTGATGAATTAATACGTCAATTGAAACTAGAATTTATCCCCTACTCACCTGAAGAATTAGTTGATATTGCCAACAAAGAATTTGCCTGGTGCGATGCAGAATTATTAAAAGCATCTAAAGAAATGGGCTTTGGTACCGATTGGCGTGCTGCACAGGAAAAAGTAAAAAACAGCTATGTAGCACCGGGTCAACAACCGGAAGCTATGTTAGATTTATACAACCAATCCGTAGCATTTTTAAAGAAACATGATTTACTTACCATACCTGCATTGGCCGAAGAAAGCTGGCGCATTTACATGATGAGCCCCGAGCGTCAATTGGTAAGTCCTTTCTTTTTAGGTGGAGAATCGTTGATTGTTTCTTACCCCACTAACACCATGTCATACGAAGATAAATTGATGAGCATGCGTGGTAACAATCCGCATTTTTCCCGTGCTACGGTGCATCATGAGTTAATTGCCGGACATCATTTACAAGGTTACATGAACAACCGTGCAAAAACTTACCGCAATTTTAGAACACCATTTTGGATAGAAGGCAATGCTTTGTACTGGGAGTTGGTATTATGGGACATGAATTTTCCTCGTTCGCCTGAAGACCGCATTGGTATGTTGTTCTGGCGTATGCACCGTTGTGCCCGTATTATTTTTTCGCTTAACTATCACTTAAATAAATGGACACCGCAACAATGTATAGACTTTTTAGTAGATCGTGTAGGACATGAAAGAGCCAATGCCGAAGGTGAAGTTCGTCGTTCTTTTACCGGTGGTTACGGACCATTGTACCAAATTGCTTATATGATTGGTGGCTTACAATTTTATGCATTAAAAAAAGAATTGGTTGACACTAAAAAAATGACATACAAACAATACCACGATGCTATATTAAATGAAAATAATATTCCCATCGAAATGTTGAGAGCTATTTTAACCAACCAACCTTTAAAAAAGAACTTTACCACCAACTGGCGGTTTTATGGTAAATAAGTACTGTAATCTTATTCCGGCTTTTATTAGGTCAATATCGGTACAGTAAAAGTCAAATATCATACATAGCAATACCTGTAGTAAGCATAGCTTTGAAATGTTACAATAGGTATTGCTTTTTTTATGCAAAAAATGCAGGTTGTATTGTGCGGTTGAATACGTTTTTTTGCATCCCCAAATTTTCATTTTCTCATAGCGTATAGTGTAAGCAGTGCTTTTCCAGGTACTGCTTTTTTTATTTATTTTGGGGTGCCCCTACGGGTCGGGCTTTACGCTATTACTCCGGCACAAAGCCAACACACACGGGCTTCACCGGGGTAACCGCTGCAATCCCTCACCCAAATATCGACAACCAAGCTGTTTATTGTTTGTTTACAATAAAGTATAAGCGGCAACAAAAAGTAAATAATAATAAATAAATTGCATACCGGCTCACATGAAAGTAGTACAATTTACCATACCGGTTTCACGAGACAATACTGTGGTAGCACAGCAGGAAACATTACCACATTTTTATAATTACCTGCACCGCCATAACGAGGTACAATTAACCTGGGTTATTGATGGCAACGGCACGCTAATAGCCGGTAATTACATGCAGGCTTTTCATTCCGGCGATATTTATATTATAGGTTCTAACCAACCGCATATATTTAAAAACGACGCCAGTTATTTTGAAAAGAAAAGTAAAAAAACTATTACGGCGTTAACCATATTTTTTAATCCGGTAGGGCCCTTAAAAAATTTATTGTTATTACCCGAAATGGATACGGTTAATAAATTTGTAATGGCCATGCACACTGGTATGCAAGTACCGGCAGATAAGCAAAATATGGTTGCAGCCGCCATGCAAAAAGTGTACGACAGTAAACAATCAAACCGCATTAGCAGTTTTATTGATTTATTACACCAACTGGCAGAAATTACAGATATTGAAATACTATCTACCATTCGCACTGACCATCATTTTACCGAGCAGGAAGGCTTACGTATGAATGATGTGTACCAATACACAATGGATAATTATGCCGCGGAAATTAATTTAAAAAAAGTAGCTTCTATTGCGCATTTAACGCCACAGGCATTTTGCCGGTATTTTAAAAAACATACCCGTAAAACTTATATTACTTTTTTAAATGAAATAAGAATTAATGCGGCATCTAAGAAACTTATTTCCGGTAATTATGATTCAATAGCCACGCTTGCATACGATGCAGGCTTTAGTAGCATTGTAAGTTTTAACCGTGTTTTTAAAAAAAATACCGGTATGTCGCCAAGGCAGTACCAGAAGGAGTATGCGCAAAAAACAGGATGAGAAAACAATTTGCCAATTAGACAATTAGATAATTTGAAAAATGATAGAGCCTCGGTTCGTGTCTCACGAACCGAAATAAGAAAAGATAATTTTTAAAATCGAGTCCTATAGATAGACTCCGGCAAAGAAGAAGGAAACCTGCAAAATGCTAAATAGAATTACCAGACGTACAAGTGAGTGACACAACAGGTGTTGCTAGTAGTAATGAAATTGACAAAATAATAAAAAAACTAACTTTATTATACCTTACCTAAGTTAATTATTGGCTAATACAAGATAATATTTGACAGGTTGGCCAGATGAAGAAAAGATACATTTGACAATATCTAATTGCCTTTTATACATATATTTTATGCTTAGAAAAATTACATCGCTTTGTTTAACTGCCGTTTTATTATCACCGGCATTAATGGCACAGAATACTGTAAAAAGTTTTACCCGTGCCGACACCTTACGTGGTAGTTTATTGCCAACCCGCACCTGGTGGGACGTACAACATTATGACCTAACGGTAAAACCTGATTACAACAGCAAAACTATTATTGGTAAAAATATTATCAGTTATAAAGTTGTACAGCCATCTGCGGGTAAAACCATGCAGATTGATTTGCAAAACCCATTACAGATTGACAGTATTATTTTAAACGGTAAAAAGAGTTTGCCATTTAAAAAAGATGGCAATGCATGGCATGTAACGGTGCCCAATCAAACGGTTAACAGCACGCATAATATTGCTATTTATTATCAGGGAAAAGTACATGAAGCTATACGGGCTCCGTGGGATGGCGGATGGATTTGGGCCAAAGATTCATTAGGTCGTCCATGGATGACCGTGGCTTGTCAGGGCTTAGGTGCATCTATCTGGTTTCCGTGTAAGGATCATCAAAGTGATGAACCAAATAAAGGTGCAAGGCTGACGATGATTGTACCTGATACCTTAGTGGCGATTGGTAATGGTCGTTTACAATCGAAAAAGAATAATGGCGATGGCACAGCAACTTTTATTTGGGCTGTGAACAATCCTATTAATAACTATTGCATTATACCATACATTGGCAAGTACGAAAGTTTTACAGAAAAATACAATGGTGAAAAAGGTGTGCTTGACCTGACTTATTGGGTATTGGATTATAACAAAAACATTGGCAAAAGTTATTTACCAAAAGAAGTACACAATACCTTAAAAGCATTTGAACACTGGTTTGGTCCCTACCCTTTTTATGAAGATGGATTTCAAATGATAGAAACATCGCATACCGGTATGGAACATCAAAGTGCTGTATCGTACGGTAACTGGTTTAAGCCGGGCTACCGTGGCCGTGATGGTAGTGGTACAGGTTGGGGTATGAAATGGGATTTTATTGTGATACACGAAAGTGGCCATGAGTGGTTTGGTAATAATATTACTACGGTTGATTTAGCCGATATGTGGGTGCATGAAGGTTTTACCAATTACAGCGAAACTTTGTTTGTAGAATATCACTTTGGAAAAGATGCGGGCAATGAATATAACCGTGGTGTACGTAATGGTATACGCAACGACAAAACAGTTATTCCTGCGTATAATGTAAATGCACAAGGCAGTGGTGATATGTACCCTAAGCCTAGTAATATGTTGCACAGCATACGTCACGGATTAAATGATGATGTATTGTTTCGCAGTATTATGAGAGGGCTGAATAAGGATTTTTATCACCAGATGGTTACCAGCAAACAGGTAGAAAATTATATTAATCAGAAAACTAAATTTAATTACGATAAAGTATTTGACCAGTATTTACGTACCACACAAATACCAGGTTTTGAGTTTTATGTAGCGGCTGATAAAAAATCGGTTACCTACCGTTATACTACTTGTGTAAAGGGCTTTAATTTACCCATTACTTTAACTGACAAAGAAAATACATTAAAACTATTACCAACCGATAGTTGGAAAACAACAAAAATTTCTACTGCTCAGGCTAATTTGTTAACGGTTAAAGACATTGATTTTATGTATTATGTTAAACCTGTTTTATTAACTGAAGTGCCAACTAAGTAAATATTTTAACAACACAATATACGATCATGCGACAGCTTGTTTTTTTCTGTGCTTTATTTTTTATAAGTATACCCGGGGTATTATTAGCCCAACGTGGTATGAAATGGAATACCGACGGTACGGCTTACTTTACCAATGAAAGAGGAACTATTGTAAGTTATGCCTTACCCGGCTTTACTAAAACAGAAGTGATAAAACCGGAGTTATTAACGCCGCAAGGTGAAACAAAACCATTACAGGTTCGTGATTTTAGTTTTAGTAATGATGGTAACCTGGTTTTAATTTACACCAACACCAAACGTGTTTGGCGTATGGATACCCGTGGCGATTACTGGATTTTAAACTTGCAAACAAAAAGCTTGCGTCAGATTGGTAAGGACAAACCTGCATCCTCATTAATGTTTGCCAAAATATCGCCTGACAATACAAAAGTTGCTTATGTTAGCAAACACAATATTTACGTAGAAGATATTGCCAGTGCAAATATTACTGCACTGACAACAGATGGTACCGACCGTTTAATTAACGGCACTTTTGACTGGGTATATGAAGAAGAGTTTAGCTGCCGTGATGGCTTTAGATGGAGCCCTGATAGTAAAAACATTGCTTACTGGCAAATTGATGCCCGCCAGATAAGAAACTTTTTAATGATTAATAATACCGATTCATTATACTCTTTTACCATACCGGTAGAGTACCCTAAAGTAGGAGAAGCGCCATCGCCTTATAAAGTGGGTATTGTTAATATTGCGCAAGCAAATAAAACCACCTGGTTAAACATACCCGGCGACCCACGCCAAAATTATGTGCCGGCTATGGAATGGATGAAAGATGGCAACCATGTAATGTTACAACAACTTACCCGTAAACAGAATGAAAGCAATTTATTTTTAGGTAATGCTACTACCGGTGCGGTAAACAGCATTTATAACGAAAAAAATACTTCGTGGATTGATGTAATACCTACAGATGGTAATGGCTGGAAATGGATTAATAACGGTAAAGAGTTTTTATTATTATCGGAAAAAGATGGCTGGCGCCATTTGTACCGTGTACAAAGCGACGGTAAAAAAGAAACTTTAATTACCAAAGGTGATTATGATGTGATAAGTTTGAAAGCAGTAAATGAAAAAGAAGGTTATGTATATTTTATGGCTTCGCCAAAAAGTGGAACACAAGAATATTTATACCGTACTGCATTAAACGGAAAAGGTAAGTTGGAATTATTATCACCGGCCGATCAGCAAGGTACACATAGCTATAGCTTATCGCCCAACGGACAGTTTTCTACACATAATTTTTCTAATCATAAAAACCAGCGTGTAAGCGAATGGGTTTCTTTTCCAGGGCATAAGACAATTAAAGAAACATCTAAAAACATGACTCCAAGTGGTAATGTAGAAATGATACAAATAACCACTGCCGATAATGTAACCATGGATGGCTGGATGATTAAACCGAAAAACTTTGACAGTACAAAAAAATATCCGGTGGTATTTTATGTATATGCTGAGCCAGCATCTGCAACAGTAAGTGATGCAGCAGGCAGTGCCGGTACAGGTTTGTACGCCGGCGATATGGCGGCTGATGGTTATATACAAATAAGCCTTGACGGAAGAGGTACACCATCACCTAAAGGTGCAGCATGGCGTAAAGCTATTTACCAAAATATAGGCATCTTGAATATTCGTGACCAGGCAATGGCTGCGAAAAAAATATTGGAATGGCCATATGTTGATAGTGACCGTATTGCAGTTCATGGATGGAGCGGCGGTGGTTCTACCACATTAAACTTGTTATTTCAATACCCAGATATTTACAAAACAGGTATTGCTATAGCATCTGTACCGGACCAGTTGTTGTACGATAATATTTATCAGGAGCGTTATATGGGTTTACCGCAAGAGAATAAAGAACCTTTTATACAAGGATCGCCTATTACCCATGCCAAAAACTTAAAAGGCAATTTATTATTGATACATGGTACCGGTGATGACAATGTTCATTACCAAGGCGCCGAAAGATTAATTAACGAATTAATTAAACAAGGCAAACAATTCCAGATGATGAGCTACCCTAACCGTTCGCATGGTATTAGTGAAGGGCCGGGAACATCGGCACATTTATCAAAACTATTTACCAACTATTTAAAAACGCATTGCCCGGGTGGCGGCAGATAAATAATACAAGTTAGTTATACAAAACCCCTTCAATTGAAGGGGTTTTGAGTTAAAAAAAAACAACATGTCATTTTCTCATGTGTACTTTCTTCTTTGTATTGAAGCGTTAACTATTGTATATTGATTGTGTAATAATAATGTGGTAACTTTTACAGTTGGGGCTGCTTTGTGTAACTCAATATTAATTTCGTTACCGGCTTTAATTTTTACTTCCCTTTTTTCATAGCCATCCAATTGAAAAACGATGACTGAATCGGTAGGCTTTACTTTGATGTAATAAATGCCATCGGCCTGAGTACCTGAACTACTGGCAGAACCTTTGATAAAAATACTTACACCTTCCAAAGGAGCATCATCATCGCTATTGGTAACAATACCTGTTAAGGTGCGACTATTATTTTGTGCATGGCTATTAGTAGTTATAAATAACACTAGCAAAAAAGATATAAATAGTTTTATCATGCCTGAAGTTTTATGCTAATTATTTAGCCGTTAATTTTATTTTAAGTGTCTGTCCAGCCTGTTTAAGTTGTGTTTTATACAAGGTAAACTTGGGGTGAAAAGCCTGCAATTCAACCGGCAACTCCTGCCAGGTTTCAATTTTAAAAAAGCCATTTTTATCGGTAACTGCTTCTATTTCACCGGCACGGGTGTACACCAAAACGTTTACAACCGGTTCGCCGGTGTTATTATCTAACACCTTACCACTAATGGTAACTTTTGTGGCTGCAGGTTGATATGAGGTTAAGAAAAATGTCATAATAACTAGTGCGGTGAGGCTACTTATAATTTTTACACGCATAATGCCGGGTTTACAAAAAATAATTAAAGCGATGAGTTTTGGGCACATTGCAACCGCAATGTGAATACAATATTAAATACATTTTATTAGTCTACCAAATTAATAGACTTATAAATTACAAAAAGACAAATGCCCTACAACGACAATAAAAAACTATTTACTTAATAACTTTTCAAACTTTTGTAACTCAGTTGCTTCTGAAGGAGTGAGTGGTTGGTTATTATCTACTTTGGCTTTAAAAAATAATACTCTTTTGTGTTGTGGATATTTTTTCAGAATGTTTTCGATAATGGAGCTTGCCGCTTCGTCTTTGGTATATAATGGCGTTACAGGCGGAAGTACCGATTTTTCTTTGGTATGCTTGCGCATAATGATTGCCTCAAGTGTACTTAACTTATTTTGCGGTATTGTATCTATTTTGCTGGCTTTGCCATGCAAACCTTCCAGTTGTTTTTTACTTAAGCCTCCCCTTTCACGGTATTGTTGTAAAATGCTTTGCACAAAAGTATCGTTTGGTCGGGCTGTTTGTACAGCCACCAATACATCCAATACAATATCTACCTCGGGTTTTAAACGATTCTTCATAGCTGCAATATTAAATAACTTTTGTCCAGCAATTGCTTTCCTTTACAAAGCCCATTACTTTTAAAAAGCCAATATGTTTATTATTAGGTAATTGTTTGTACACTATTTTAGTGATGCCCTGGTTACGCAGGTATTGCTTTTCCTGTTTAAAAATATATTGCCCTACTTTATAATCCCTGAACTTTTCTACTGTAAAATTAATGTTTACCAAGGCTTCGCCATCGGGGGTAACGGTGGCGCTGAACATATTTGCCACGGCCATATCTCTTAATACAAAAAAATTAATGCAGTGTTCATTGGTAATTTGTGATGGTGTAAACTGTGGAAAATAATCATTGATTCCTTTTTGGTAGTAGTCCAAAAATTTGTGGGCTATAGGATCGTTGGCATTAAAATATAATAAATCAAATTTTTCGTGGTAGCGGTAAATGCTGAACAAGTAATAAATATTAATAGGTAACAAAATACTGTTGGTTAACAATACCGGAATAGCGTTAAGCATAGCCCCATACACCACAAAAAACACACAGCCCAAAGCATTTAACCACCTAAACTTTAAGCTATTGGTGACTAATAATGATAGTATTAAAAATAAGGAGGCGGCATAGCCCATCCATTCTGCAAGCATAGTATAACGTTAAGACGATAAATATACAATTTGGAAATTAGATAATTTGGAAATTTGGTAATGAGAAAGCTGCGATAATACGAGAAACCTGAACAATGCCCAATAGAATTACCGGACGTACAAGTGAGTGACACAACAGACGATGATAGTAGTAATGCAGCTGATTAAATAAAAATTGTATTCATTATTTGTCACTTGTCCATTGTGAATTGTCCATTGTTAAAGTACCATTAAACTACAGCCGCGTATATCGCTGTTATCTAAGCGCCCCATTACACGAAAGCTACCATCGTGATGCAGTTGTCCGGCATCGTCGGTTGCAATAAAACTGCAGGAGTGTATGTTGGCTAAATCGATAATATTTATGGCACCACTTACCGGCTTTTGTGTGGCTTTTACAGCACTATGTATCGTTAAAGGATCTTCTTCTTCTCTGATAAAAATTTTCATCCAAGGTGGACAATTAAATACGCCGCTACCTTTGCTATAAGCCTGTGATAATAACTCGGTCATGCCATACTCGGCATGAACAGTTGAGATACCAAAAGCTTGTTGCAATATTTCATGCACCTGTGGTCTAATCAATTCTTCGCGGCGGCCTTTCATACCACCGGTTTCCATAATGATGGTATTGTGTAAAGGCGTAGGATTTTGTTGCGCAAAATCGAGCAGCGCAAAGGTTACGCCTATGAGCAAAACTTTTTGGTTCTGTTGCTCCAACTGTTGCAACACCTGTTGTAACGTATTAAAATTGTACAAATAAAAGCCGCTTTGCGGATGTTGGCTGTTTTTTACCAGGTTATCCACCATGTACACCAACGAGGAACCCTGACGTTCTAAATACGAAGGCAGGAGGCCTATTATGCACCAGTCATTAATAGCACCATAAAACTGCTGAAAAGCTTTGGTAAAGCTTTCCTCATACACGGTTACATCTTTTATTAAATGTTTGCTATTGATGCTGCCGGTGGTGCCGCTGCTTTCAAAAATATGCTGCGGAACAAAATTATTGGTGGTAACGGTATGACTTTTAAAAAACCTGATAGGTAAAAATGGAATTTGCGAAACCTGCTTTACCTGCTGCGGTTGCACCTGCAAAGCCTGCACATATTGCCGGTAAACGGCGTTATTTTGGTACTGAAAATGAAAGATTTCCAGTGCAAGTTGGTCAAATCCGGCCTCGGTTACAGTAAAAATTTTATCATTCCATTGGGTAATCATCCTATCACTAATATCAAATTATGGGTTATATTTGTTATATACAGTTACAATATGAAGGCAAATTATTACCTATATACATTCCTGCTTGTTTTTTTAATAACAGCTTGCAGCAAAGATAAGTTTGAAACTGCGCCAACGCTTGAGATAGTAGAGTATAACACTAAATTTTTACAACCTATCCCATCTAGCGGTGAATCTTTTTTAAGAATTGTACTAAAATACACGGATAAAGAAGGTGATATAAATGAAGGCGAATTATTTGTTACTCGTATTAGAACTAACCAACGCCCCTTACCTCCTGATAGTAAACCGGATACCATAGCTATGTCATTTCCTATTCAAAAAGATATAATTCAGGATAACCGTCCTTCCGGTGAATTACTTTTCAGAATATCCCATAACGATTTAAAATATAACCAGATTGAAAATGATTCGCTTAAGTTTCATATTTGGTTTTTAGATGCAGCAAAAAACTCAAGCGATACGCTTGAAAGCGATATAATTATTGTTGAAAGAGACTAATTGTTATCCCTTTTAAAAAAAATATGTTCCTTTTTTGTTTATAGCAACTTGTTTATTTGTTGCTGTGCGGCTTTTATGGCCTGGCATAGTGTGGCCTTATTTTCCGCTGCAGATTTAAGTTATACATTTTACGGCTTTCTATTTTTTTCTACACTTAGCAGTTATAGTTTTCACTGGTATTTTACCGAGGCTGTACCCCCATTTACAGGCCGCAACTTATGGTTAAAACAAAATAAACCAGTTCATCTAGTTTTATTTTTTATAAGCGTTTGCGCCAGTATTTATTTTTTTAGTTTTCTGTTACCTATTTGGTATTGGTTAATTCCGGCGGCTGTTATGACGTTTTTATACTCTGCACCAAAAATTCCCTTACCGGCTTTTAAAGAGTTACGCAAAATAGCCATTGGCAAAACCGCTTTTTTGGCGTTTATATGGACCTATGCCACCACCGCCCTGCCGCTTATTGCCACCCAACAACCTTTTACCGGGCAAATGCTACTGTTTACTTTTAGCCGCTTTTGCCTTTTATATGCCATTTGTATTTTGTTCGATTACCGCGACCGTAACTACGATATTGAAAACGGTATTCGTAGCTTAATCACCTGGTTATCGCCTAAAAAAGTGTTTCGTTTATTCTGGTTTTCGTTGGCACTTTCTGTAATTTTTACAGCCTTACTGTTTTTTGGGAGCATTTCCCTGGCATCATTTATCATCCTTATTATTCCGGTTGTTATAACCGCTGTTTTAAAAAATCGCTCCATTACCCACCCTACCGATCCGCTTTACTACTTTGTTTTAGATGGAGTTATGGCAATTTCGGCAGTTTTGTATGCCATTTACAGCTTGTTTTAAGCCTAAAAGTCATGTGCAAAAAAAATTAAGGTTTCAATAGGTTTTTTAGCATAAAAATTGATGTAACATTGCTTTCAACTTCATGTAAAAACGCTTATGCACATAAATTTTTCAAAAATTGTACACTTCACTCGTTTAATAAAAGCTGGTGGCAGACTTCGTGAGTTTAATTTTCGTAAGGTAAATGTAGATGGAGAGGAGACTTTTAATGCCGATACCGTTGATGATCGTGGCAACAGAATTTTATTCCGTATGCTGAAAAAAGATGGTAGATGGGCTTTAACTCCTTTACAGGTTTTACCGCAATGGATTACTGAAAACGAAGAAAAATTTAATTCGGAAATTGAAATTGGTATCGAAGAAAATTAGTTACTTTTTTAGTAATTACTTTTCTAAACATACAATGCTATTTCCCATCCTTAAAAAATTAAGGATACTCCATAAAGCTGATCATTTTTTGCCTTGGCAAAATTGGTCAGCTTTATTTATTCAATCAGTATAAATTTGCAGTTCACTTATTGCATAATTATACATGAAAAAAACTTCCCTTATAATATTTGTTATTACCGGTTTATGGGTAATAGCGTGTAGCCCAAAAGTACAAAGCAGTGGTGCTGCAAAAATTGCTTCCCATGTAGTTATAGATGGCAAATTATGGTCATCGCTTTTTCAACAAAAATCGGCCGAATACCAGGCACTTTGTTTGCAGGCTTTTAATATTGCGCAATTAAGGGTTGACGAAGCCGTTAAACAACCACACAGTAAACCATTAGCTATTGTTACCGATATTGATGAAACTTTTTTAGACAATAGCCCCTATGCTGTACACCGTGCATTACAAGGCAAAGATTACTCACCCGAAACCTGGTACCAATGGACCGCCAAAGGCATGGCCGATACATTAACCGGCGGTTTACAATTTTTTAAATACGCAGCCTCAAAAAATATTACCATTTTTTATATCACCAATCGTGATGAGCAAGAACGTGTAGGCACTTTAGCTAACCTGCAAAAATTTGGTTTCCCTAATGCTGATAACCAGCATTTAATACTACGCCAAGGTAGTAGCAGTAAAGAAACACGCCGCATGCAAGTTGCACAAACACACGAAATTATTTTGCTAATGGGTGATAACCTGTCCGACTTTAGCATGTTGTTTGATAAACAAAGTACAACGCAACGTGCCGCTAATGTGCAACAACTGAAAAACGAGTTTGGTAAAAAGTTTATCGTATTCCCTAATGCCAATTACGGTGGTTGGGAAGATGCTATTTACGGTAACACCCATAGTTTAACACCAGCCCAAAAAGATTCGGCCATTAAAGCCAATTTAAGCGGGTATTAATTGGGGCTGTCAGCAGTAGTAACTCCGGTCAGCTGCAGTTCCCCGCCCAGCTTCAATCTTTGCTGTGCCAACACACATTAACCAACACTGCCAGCAAAGGATTTACGCCTAAGCGGGGCAGCCTTTGAACAGCAGAATAATGATAAAACAATTTGGCAATGAAATAATTTGAAAATTTGCCAATTAAGACATTACGATAATGTTGGAAACTTACATAATGCTGAATAGAATTACAGAACGTACAAGTGAGTGACACAACAGACGATGATAGTAGCAATGCAGCCGGTAACAAAAAAAAAGTCTGTAGTATTTAGTATACAGCATCTAGAAAGGCAATCAAGATTAGCACGACAACATTAAACTTTAGACGTTAAACGTCTTGAACATTTAAACTACAAAAAATGAGTATAAAACTTTCGGTAAATATTAATAAAATTGCTACGCTGCGTAATTCACGTGGTGGTAATAATCCGGATGTAGTTAAAACAGCCGTTGATGTGCAACATTTTGGTGCTGATGGCGTAACAGTACATCCCCGCCCCGACGAAAGACATATACGTTACAATGATGTGCGTGAAATAAAAAAAATAATTACCACCGAGTTTAATATTGAAGGCAATTGTTCCGAACAAAAATTTGTTGATTTGGTTTTAGAAACCCGCCCCGATCAGGTAACATTGGTGCCCGATGTGCTGGGGCAACTAACATCCGACCACGGTTGGGATACCATTAAACATAAAGATTACCTGACGGATATGATAAAGGTTTTTAAAGATGCCGGCATACGCGTAAGCATTTTTGTGGACCCTGTGGAGGAAATGGTAATTGGTGCAGCCGAAACCGGTACCGACCGCATTGAATTATACACCGAACAATACGCCAGATTATTTGCCGAAGGCAAACAAAAAGAAGCGATTGAACCGTATGTTGCCGCTGCAAAAAAAGCGAAAGAATTAGGCATTGGCTTAAACGCAGGCCACGATTTAGATTTACACAATCTGGCATATTTTGCTGATAATATTCCCTGGTTAGATGAAGTAAGTATTGGTCATGCTTTAATTACCGATGCGTTGACTTACGGATTACAAAATACCGTGCAGCTATATAAACGTTTATTGGTGCCCATGCCCAAATACTAAAACGCTGTTAACAAAAAATGATAGTGGGCTTACTGCAAACTTTTTCACCTCTTTTACCGTCTGAAACATAAATAGGTAGGTATTATGCATAAATTTTTACTGCTAGTTTTAGTTTCGGTATTGGGTAAGAGTGCTTTTGCACAAAAAGTTGATAGTATTTATTTTCACCTGTACACGGACAGCCTAAAAAAAGGCACGCATAATTACATAAATGTAGATGCAAAATTATCTAACGGCAGGTGGCAGCCTTTAACCGCAAAAGATTTAACGCTTACCACCGATTATGGTCATTTTTCCGGTAACGATTTAGTGTTGCCAGAAAACCCAACTGTAAAAAAAGTAACCGTAAAAGCTGTGCTAAAATCAAACGAAGGGCTTTGGTTGGAACGTACTATTTGGATAAAAACCATTCCTAATCCGGATGTGTTACCCAACAACGATGAAGTAATAAAACCCAGACGCAAAAAAAATTAATAACTTAATAATTTGTATCATTCGGATTTCAATAAATTCTTACAAGTTTCTTTATCAATCGTTTATTTAATTAACGCTGTTCCCCTATCTTTGCCGCCGGCAGGTCTTACACGACCAGCTCCTGCAGAAACTCCCCAGGGCCGGAAGGCAGCAAGGATATGTGGTTGAGCGGTGCGATGTGAGTAGCCTGCCTTTTTTTCTTTTTTGTTGCACCCCGTTTAGGGGCTTTTTTATTACTACTAGTTAAAAATTGTATATTAGTCATTTGGATTAAAGCCATAAAATTCCTATATTTTTGCCCTCGCAACTAAAAAATATTAAATCTTAAATATTACCTATTAAATAGATAAACTCATGAAATTTTTTATTGACACAGCAAACCTTGCACAAATTAAAGAAGCAAACGATTTAGGAATATTAGACGGTGTAACCACCAATCCATCTTTAATGGCAAAGGAAGGCATCTCTGGTCAGGAAGCAATTATAAATCATTATAAAGCTATTTGCGATATTGTTGATGGCGATATTAGTGCTGAAGTTTTAAGTACCGATTTTGACGGTATTATTGAAGAAGGAAAAAAACTGGCTGCCATTCACCCGAATATTATTGTAAAAGTACCCATGATTAAAGATGGCATTAAAGCTATTAAATGGTTTACTGATAATGGTATTAGCACAAACTGTACGTTGGTATTTTCTGCCGGACAAGCTATTTTATGTGCTAAAGCAGGTGCTAAATATGTATCGCCATTTATTGGCCGTGTAGATGACAGTGGTTGGGATGGTATTCAATTGGTTGAGCAAATTGCAAACATTTATGCCATACAAGGTTTTAAAACACAGGTATTAGCTGCTTCTATCCGTAATGCAAACCACATCATCCGTTGTGCCGAAGTAGGTGCCGATGTATGTACTTGTCCTTTAGATTCTATTTTAGCTTTATTAAAACACCCGCTTACCGATATTGGTTTAGCTAAGTTTTTAGAAGATGCTAAAAAACTATAAGTTTATACTTTACAAAGCATAATAAAAAAACGGCACTTAGTAAGTGCCGTTTTTTTATGTTAAACCCTAAATCTCTAAAGGGATTAAGTTTTATTTTGTTACCAGCGTTCCTCCCTTGATTGAACTTCTGTTGTGTCACTCACTGCATCGTTCAGTAATTCTATTGATCATTGTGTAATAGTCAGTTTTTGGGGCAAACTCAATTAGCACATAAGCATATTAGCTAATCATTGTTGTCCGGTAAACATTTTTCTTATGTTACTTTTTGTTTTTTAAAGGGGAGTTTGCTTTGTTAAAGATCATTTTAATAAACAAAGCCCCTCATATTTGTAGTCGTAGCTGTGGA